>Ga0187842_1000050_pt1 | contig 59483 bp, 72 predicted proteins | sample SpaLakP09_SKY_41_FD_134514 | JGI IMG/M metagenome (GOLD analysis project Ga0187842, IMG submission 134514) | Oligotrophic lake water microbial communities from Sparkling Lake, Wisconsin, USA - SP09_SKY_41 | ecosystem: Environmental > Aquatic > Freshwater > Lake | place: USA: Sparkling Lake... | reverse complement strand
CAGAGGCCTTGGGCTGGCCAGAGTGTTTTGGTCTCATCTTCGTTCCTTCGTCACTACGATGAGACCAAAACACTCCTTAAATCACAACATCAAATCTGTGCCATTGGTGCTGACGGGGAACAGGATGAAGATGACCAATTTGATGAGTGGGCAAAACCATCTGTGGCGTTGTCAGCAGAAGCTGAGCGTATCTTAGGTGTGACTAATGCACAGCTAAATATGTGTTGCTCAACGGATGTGGTTCTGGATCAGTTCATATCTTTTATAACTCTCTGAAATTATATCTAAAATGAGAAAAATAGCCGATGGGTATTCGAAGCTGAGGTGGCATAATGAAAGACAAGTGAGCGGAACCAAATCGCTACTAGTCCAGACACGCTTATTTTGGTCATTGTAGGCTAGATTTAACTTAGCTTAGAATATGGTTATACTTTCGTCGAACAGCTTAGGTATATGAGCTAGCCCTATCCTAAATTTGGTTCCGTGGTTGTGTCTTGTGCGTGCATCAAAATCCACATACATCGACTTGGCAGCAAAAAGCTCGTCCATGCGATCAGGTCGAAAACCCTTTTGAAGTACGGCAGATACGTACTTAAACTGCTTCACATCGCCATTTTTTCTAGTGTCACAAACCAATAATAGGGTGTGATCTAATTTATCTCGGATCTCGGTTTCTACGTATTGCCTATCCCAATAAACTGGAAGTACCTCTGAATAATGTGGTTGTCTTTTTTGAACATCCGCTAACCAGTCGCCGTATGTAGCATAGGTTCCTGTTCGGTCTGCGGTATCAACTGAAACCTGAGCAGGATCGAAAATGAACTCTATTTTGCCGCTATGCAACTTCATAGCGAACCCCCTATCAGAATAGGAATCAGCCCGTGTAGTAGACCGAAAGCTCATTTCATCTGCTGGATATTTACCTCCAGCATTTTGATGCCTCCAGCCCAAACTGGTCAGTAATTTAGGTATTGAAGCTGCGGGTGAAGGTTCACGATGCAGGAGTGTGACCAAGGATTGTGATTCCTTTTTTTTGGTCTTGATCTCAATTCTACCCCAATCAGGGAGCTTTAAGTTATTTTCCGAAATCCCCAGCAGATCTTCGATGGTATTACCTGCGCTTCCATCATTCCCACTCCGCCCTTCGTTATGCCATTTACCGATCACATCTGATTGTAATTTATCAACAAGCGTCTTTAAATTGTAAACACGATCCATGCACAATCCTCCCTCGAAAGGAGGATTACGTACCACGCTGTTTATGACGTAGGAAGGTCTATCCGTTTAAAACTGATCTTGGCGAGCGGACTGATACCTCAGTGCTTACTTTCCAAGTAGGAATTCTGTCTGTTCAGTATCAATTTAGAGGAAGGTCGTGCTGCTTTTTTACCTCTTTGACTGGTTGCTGTTCCAAATCCCTCTGTTTGATTTTTACTATTGTTTCGTATTCACCTGCTGGTGTTTCGCTCAATCTTTTTTCACTTGCGGACACATATTCGGGCGAAAGCTCAACGCCGAAATATTCTCTACCTAATTTTTTAGCCGCCACTGCCGTAGTTCCTGATCCCATAAGTGGATCAAAAACACTTTTACCGTTGGTAGAAAGAATGATGCGCTCGATCATCGCTAGAGGGAACGGAGCGGGGTGATCATTCTTCATTTCCTGATTGAACGTCCAAATATCACCGAAGCTATTTGCACCCTTAGCGAGCTTGAATTTTGGCTTAGCAATCAGATATATAACTTCATAAGTCGGTAAGTAGTATCCTGAATTAAAATTGATTCCACCTGCTCTTTTCCAAATTATTATTTGTCGAACAGGAAAGCCAACCACAATATCCTGTCGGTCTTGAAGCAGACCATCCTGAACTCTCCACTTATGATTGTAAAAAACTGCACCCTCTTCGCTTGTTAAACGAAGCATTTCCGATAAGCAGTCTCGTTGCCATGCAACATATTCGTCATGAGGCATGTTATCGTTATAATGGCTGTAGCCATTGATCAATGCAGCATTACTCCACTTACCACCCCTGCCATCCTTCATCCCGTTACCTGTACTATTTTTTAGATTGTAAGGCGGCGAGGTTATAACGAGGTCAAATGCTCCGTCTGGCAGTTTACGCATGCATTCCAGTGTATCACCTTGGATGATTCTATTCATTTCCACTCAGTACAATCCTTTTAGTTGCGCCGATGGGCGCACCATTCTGCTTAAATGTATCGCCATATATCTCTAGGCGGTTTCCATAAATTTGTCACTCCAAGTCCGCCGTCTATAACTTGCATGTGGGTTATAGCCGAGCAACTCCTTGCTTATGTACGCCGCGCTTCAAACTGAATTCAAGCTAGGTTTGCACCCTCAGAGATAAGCAGCTTTCCATACAAAGCCTTAGCCATCTGAATTGCCTCGTAAGCGTTCGTCGCTGTGACATACTGCTTTCCAAAGCCAGCTCCTGGCTCATCCTTGTAGCGCACTAGCACCCACCACTGCCTTGCTTGTGTCATTGCCTGCTTCCCTTCTTCAAATCACATTGACCGCGTTCGCCAACTGCTCGTCACTTACCCAGCAATATCCAGCCGTAGTAGCGATATTAGAATGTCCCATCGCTTGCTGAATTGTCGCCATCCCAATGCCAGCTGCGTTCAATCTAGTAGCAAATGTTCTGCGACCTGAATGACTGCTCGTTTTGATGCCAGCTTGAGCGTAAATCGCTTTGAAGCGAAGACTGAGACTGATGTTGCTGAAATGCCCCATAGTACGACTGCTACGAATGAACGCTTTGCTATCGTCAAGCTGGCTGATCTCAGCGAGATATTGATTTAGGATTTGGCGAAGGGCATCTGAGATGAAGACACGCCGTGAGCGATTGCCCTTCGTTTGATACTTGCTGAGATTGATGACCTCTACTGCTCGTCCATCAAGCCCACGCACATCTGAAATCTTCAAAGCTGCAATCTCTCCGATACGCATGCCAGCTAGTATACTAAGCGACAGTGCAACTCGGTCACGAAGACCGTTGTTTCCTGTGTCAGCGATACGCATCACGAGCTTAATTTCCGATTTCGTGAGAACCTTTGCTTTTGCCATTTTATCTATCTCTCATTAACTTTTCTTATGAGAGAAATATAAATTAATCAGACATTTGATCCTACCAGAAATCTCCAAACTGATTTTGTTGGTTTCCAACGACCTCAGCGATTTTCGTTAGGAATGATACATTTCTTAATAACGGACAATGCAGACATAGATCATCATCAATTAGCATAATCATGCGTTCCAGCTTCGCTGTTCCACATTCGCTTTCTGCTAGCGCATCAGCGATTTAATTTCATATTTGTTGGTTGGTACATTTCGTTAGATTGCTGCCACAGTGAGGCTTACGCCTCACGGTGGCTTTTTGCACTTTTCGTTGAGTTGTTTCAGCCAATGGTTGCACACAACCACGCAGTTCAAATGAACTGAATGGGAGATAAGGTTACGCTGTTACCTTTACGTGTGGTGAGTTGTTCGCAACGCAACGCCTTAGGAACCAACCATTCACCCCTAAGACGCATACAAGTTACCTTTTACAGCCTCATATCTTGCTCTACCGCATAATATTTTACAAGCCCATTGCGGCATTGCTTGTTGTATTGCGTGTCTGTGATCACGCTTACTGGGCTGCGAGTTCTGATGGCTACAGCAAGCTGGCTATCTCAACGCAACAATAGAGCCCTATGAGTGAACAGGGAGAAATGTGAATAGGTTACAGACCCATCCCCCTGCTTCACAGATAAATACTAGTCAGATAGCTCTCACATTCTGACGACATGAGTATTTATCACGGAGTGAAGAAAACAATGAAAAAAGACACGATTATGGAAGTTTTTGGGTATCTTAAATCTAAGCAGATTGTTTCTGGTGAGAGCGAATTTTCCGAGCACTGGCTTGGTTGTTCGGAGGGATATATGCGTAAGCTACGGCATAAAAGAACAGAACCAAGTCTGGGCACAATCGCAATATGTGCGAGTAGATTACAGAATGCCGCTGAACAGTTGGAAGTGCTGCCGCGCTATCAGCCATTGGCGCAGCAGCTTGCATCAATGAGTATAAAATGCCGTTCGCTGGTTGATGCTGACAGCGTGGAGTTTGATCTGGCTGCCTAATTTTCGGGTTCGTTTTCCGTTCAGTTTTCCCAAACGGAAAGCACAAAAAAAGAGCCGCTGGCGAGCGGCTCTTTTTTAGATCAGATTCTTTGCAGCTTAAGCTTCGACACACACCTTGCTGATATTCCCCACCCCTTGCTCAATTTTTTTGAGCGAAGTGATTTTGCTAAAAGCTTCGCAAATCTTTGCCGCAACGTCCGCGTTCTTCTCCCGAATGCTCTGAATATAAGCATCCTTGTTCCGACGATATGCGTCCGTCGACATTATTGCCTCGCCGCGAGTCTCCCAGAGTTTGTTGCGAACACTCGCTTCTTCAGAGAGCCACTTAACCTTGAATTCGCCAGTCTTACGATCAACCTGCGCTAGTAGTACCACATCAGTAGATCCATGCTCGATCATGTTCGCCAAGTCTGTCGAGAAGAGCGAGCCATACTTATCCTTCAAGCCGAACCGCTCAGCTTCTTGAGCAATACGAATGCGATAGGCGCGTTCAATCTCCGCTTTCGAATTGCCCCCATCGCTGCGAATGACGCCGCTAACGCCACCATTCTCCTTGAGCCATTGCTCCATGCTGATAGCGCCATCAGCTCCGACGCCCTTTGCCAAAGCAGCATCAAGAGCCTTAATGTATGTGTAAGTCTGCTTATTCTTCACGCCAAAAACCGTCTTTGCGATGAGTGTCGTCAGTCCCGTATTCTTGTGCCACGAGAAACGACACATTCCCTTGAACGCAGACTGATAATCAGACTCACGCACAAGAAAATTGTGAAAATCAAGACACTCTTCGAGCAAGGTATAGAGAATGTTTTCTCCGTTTTCGACATGAGCGCGCCATGCATTGTGTTTATCATTAAGAATTGCGATTGCATTTTCGAGATTAAAGTTAATAACTTCGTTTGAATTTGTATTTGTCATAATCATTTCCTTCTGAATATATTAATTAAGAGTAATTTTTATTTGTAATTTGTAGAACGTTATTCCCATTCTACATTTCCTTTTATATCAGAAGAGTACTCTCGTATCTGCGGACGAATTGGTCTAGACCAGTGTTGTTAAGACGGAGGTGACCAAGCTATGTTTGCGAAAATGCTCTTCAGTAAGGAGGTGCTGTATTTTCGTTACGCGCCACCTTTGACTGATCTGGATGAGGTATCTGACGACGATCTTCCCAATCGTCCCCACTCGCTTGCTAAGAAGTATGAGCGCAGCGTCTATTTCTATTGGTGGGCATATCTGAGGGAAAACGAGGCATACATTTCGTGCTGTGACGCAGACGGTGATGGTCCGATGAGTAAGTTGTATGCTGACTTCGGTGATGTGCGTGATGCATCATTTATGGACTGGTGGAAGGGTGGTGCTCGATTACTATTCTGCGAGCCACCAGAGGCTGAAATCATCAGCTATCCATCGCTCCCAACCGACCCCGTCGGCGATGATCGTGTACTGCTAAGCATTCCTGTGATGGGCGATATCGACCGTACAATGGCTGAACTTCGCAAGACACTCAAAGAAGCGTTCACATTTGCGAGACGACAACGCCAGCGTTCAAACACGGCGTCTGATTCATTTAGCCTTGCTGCATATCCCGTGTTCACGAAGCCTGTGCTGACTGCGCTGCATGAGAGATTGATTACGTTACAAGCTAGAAAGGCAAATCCAGATTTGTCGTTGTACGAACTCGCCATTCTCACAGGCATGGCTGATCGAACATCGGGAACGCGGGACGATGCAGACCATCGCAATCGTGTGACGGCAAGCGTTAGTCGTTGTCTGCGGGAGGCTAAGGCGCTCGTTCACAACGTTGGTGAAGGGCGTTTTCCAGATACCACCCCGCCGCCTAAGTGAGATAATTTCTGTTTCGGAAACTGAGGCAGAATTCGCAGCAGAAAATATGGTAACGCAAAGTGATGTGTGGGTCGTGTTGCCCGATAGCGTGAATATTTCGTAGATTTATAGCATCAGCTAAACTGACGCTGTGACTTATCTGCCTGTAATTTCTCATAAAATATGATCGGGTAAACACGACCAACATATTGAAAATGTAGTATTTTGTTATTTTAAACTATACAACAAACTATACAACTATGTAATAAAAGCACATGTTTTCGTGATTTGTGCATTATTCGTAATGCGGGGGTCGTAGGTTCGAATCCTATAGGCGGCACCATTTCCCCCATGCACTTTATTCGGGCCCGCATTGGGTCTCGCCGGCTTAAATCCAGCTGTGCAGCAACTGACTGATTATTCAGTACATAAACCACTTCAGCTTGACCAAGCGCGACTTGCGCGGCAGGAAACGCGGTATGAACAATCTGACTGTTAGCGAAGCCGTACTTTCCCGCCGTTCCATCCGGGCGTTTAAGCCCGATCCTGTTCCATTGGATGTGTTGCATCGGGTCATGGATACCGCGCGGTGGGCGCCTTCTGGTTGTAACTTCCAACCTTGGGAGGCAACGATCCTCACCGGGGAGCCGCTTGCGGAGCTGCAGAAGAAGATGTTGGCATCGCCGATGCAGAACCCGCCCGAATATTCATGGTCAGAGCCCGAAGTCATCCCGGAATGTAAGGCGCGCCTGCAACAGGTTGGGGCGTCGATGTATCAGGCGATGGGTATTGGCCGTGCCGACGCCGATGCGCGCAGTCAATTCGTGCACAACAATGTCATGTCGTTCAAAGCGCCTGCGGTGCTGATGTGCTATTTCGATCGCCGCATGGGTTCGCCGCAATGGTCAGATGTTGGCATGTGGCTGCAAACAATCATGCTGCTGCTGCGCGGCGAAGGTTTGGACACATGCCCGCAAGAATTCCTCGCCATGCACGCAAAGCTCATCAAAGAGTTTATCGGCGTGTCGGATGAGACGCATATTTTCTTCTGCGGCATTGCGATTGGCTACCGTGATGAAGAGGCTGCGGTGAATGCTTTTGAGCGCCAGCGCGAACCTGTTGAAGGCAATGTGCGCTTCATGGGTTTTTAAGGGCTGCGTGTTGGCGCGCTGATTAAGCGCGCCTCCGTTCAATAGGTTGCGCCGGGTATCCACGGCACCCATTCATTTTCGCCCAGACCAAGCAACTCCGACGCCGTTTTTTGGCCGCTGGCGGTTTCCAGAATGCGGGCGAATATCTGCGCGCCCATGTCATCGACGCTGACGCCGTCTAATATGCCGCTGCAATCCACGTCGATGTCGTCCGCCATATGTCGCGCGAGGGCAGCGTTGGATGCAAGCTTGATGGTTGGCGACGGGATCGATCCAAAGACCGAGCCACGGCCCGTTGTAAACAAAATCAGATGCGCGCCGCCTGCAATCTGGCCCGTGGCAGAGCATGGGTCATATCCCGGCGAGTCCATAAACGTCAGGCCGGGCGCCGTCACTGTTCGGGCATAGTCTATGACCGCGTTGAGCGGCGTTGAGCCTGCTTTGGCAACCGCGCCCAAGGATTTTTCGAGAATGGTGGTGATACCGCCTGCCTTGTTCCCCGGCGACGGATTATTGTCGAGGCTTGCGCCATCGCGCGCTGCATATTCCTCCCACCAGACAAGCCGATCGGCGAGCGTATCCGCAACGTCTGGTGACATGGCACGGCGCACGAGCAGATGCTCAGCGCCGTAAATTTCGGGCGTTTCGGACAAGATGGCGCGGCCGCCTGCGGCCACCAGCCGGTCGACTGCTGCACCCAGCGCCGGGTTCGCGGTAATCGCGGAATAGCCGTCGGACGCACCGCATTGCAGACCGATGGTGAGGTGGGCAGCGGAGACAGACTGGCGGCGACATAGGTTGGCGCTGCGCACAAGACGTTCCGCAATTTCGATGCCAGCGCTGATCGCCGCAGCAGTCCCACCCGCGTCTTGAATGTTCAACGCATCCCCGCGAAAGCCGGGTATGTCCTGAATTTGGTTCACTTCGCAGCCAAGCCCCACCAAAAGGACGCCGGCGAAGTTGGGGTTGGTGGCGTATCCCGTGATGGTGTGACGCAGATTTTCAATGCCGCGGCCGTCCTTCGCCATACCGCATCCCGAATGGTGGGTGAAGGCGACGACGCCGTCGACATAAGGAAAGGCGGCCAGACGTTCCGGAGTGAAATGGGCCGCAATACGTCGCGCCACCGTCGCGGAACAGTTCACTGAGGTCAGTATGCCGATGAAGTTACGCGTACCCACGCGCCCATCGGCACGAACAAACCCGTCGAAGCTGGCCTCGATCGGTTCGGGTGTGCGCAGGTCGACGCCCGTCTCGCTGCCCGCCGCCGTGCGCGCGAAATGCAAATTGTGGCTATGCACATGTGCGCCTGCGGCAATGGCTTCAGACGCAAGGCCGATGGGTTGGCCAAGCTTGATAACCGCGTCGCCGCTGGCAATCGCGGTCAAGGCAACTTTATGACCGGCCGATATAGGTTCGGCGACCATGCACCCATTTGTCAGGACATCTCCGGCGGCAAGGTCAGCAATGGCTATCGCAACATTATCGCGCGCATTGGCAATGATGAAGCGTGGCGTCATGACCTATTGCACTTCAACCTTTGCAAGTCGCGGCGACAGCAAATGGATGGCCGCAACCGCGAGGAAATACACCGTGGTGCACATCGCAAAGATGATGGTGTAATTGCCCTGCGTTGCATCAAGAACCAAGCCCGTCGACTTGGCCATAATCATGCCGCCAATGCCGCCGGCAAATCCGCCGAGGCCAATCACGCTGCCCACGGCCCGTTTCGGGAACATGTCTGGCGGAATGGACAGCAGGTTGGTGGAGAATGCCTGATGCCCGGCCAGTGCGATGCCGATGAGCAGAACCGCGAGCCACATGTTGCTGACACCCGTGACAAAGAGAAGTGGGAGCACACATAGGCCGGCAATAATCATGGTGACCTTGCGCGCGAAATTCGGTGTCCGCCCGCGTTGAATGAGCCGCGATGACAACCATCCGCCCGCAATGCTGCCGACATCGGACAGAAGATACATCAGGATCATCGGCAACAGCACGACCTTAAGATCGACGTCATAGGTCGTGCTGAAATATTTGGGCAGCCAGAACAGCATGAGGAACCAAACCGGGTCGGTCAGAAACTTTGCGGTCGCAAAGGCCCATGCTTCGCGCTTGCGGACGATCCGGCTCCAGCCGATTTTTTCGATCTTTTCGGGCGGATCATGTTCAATCCATTTGAGCTCGCCTGCGCTGACTTTACCGCTTTCGCGCGGGTTGCTGTACAACCACAGCCAAAGACTAAGCAGCACCAGACCGAAGGCGCCGGAATAAATAAATGTCTCGCGCCAGCCAAGGCCAAGCGCCTGCATGAACAGCCACAAGGTCGGCGCGGTTAGGATGACGCCAACTGTTGTACCGGAATTGACCCAGCCGATGGCATAAGCGCGTTCTTTTTGCGGGAACCATTCGCTGCTCGAACGGACAACCGCCGGGAAGTGGCCAGCCTCACCGACGCCCAGAACGGCGCGGGCGGCCATGAACGACGCGACCGAACCGCCAAAGCCATGGGCGACATGGCCTACCGTCCAGATCGAAATGGCAATTGCATAACCGATTTTTGGTCCGAACCGGTCGATGACATAGCCCATGAACAAAAATCCAAGTGCATATGCCGCCTGAAATGCGGTGACGATATTTCCGTAATCGTCCTCATTCCAATTTAATTCGGTCTGAAGCGTGGGGGCAAGTAGCCCGAGCATCGTGCGGTCAATATAATTGACCGTGGTTGCAAAGAATAAGAGGGCGATGATGGCCCAGCGATATCGGCCGGTTCGTTCCGGAATTGAAGCTGTCTCCATAAATCATCCTCTCATAGATATATTCAGACGATTGGCGCGGCCTCTATTGTGCAGCTTACCAACAATGATGTGTCAAAAAATGCCTGTACCGATTGTCCGGCCGTAACCTGATGCACGCCTGTCACGGCGCCCGACGAAATCCATGTGCCCGCTTTTATGGCTATACCGCGTTCACCCAAATTGTTGAGCAGAAAGCGTACGGAACCGAGTGGGCCATCGGGGAAGCTGTTGGCGGAGCCACTTCCGGCGACGCTACCATCAATTTCCAACCGAACGACCCAGTCGGCAAAGTTGCTGTTCTGCCAGTCGGGTATCGCCTGGCCAATGATCAAACCGTTATTATTGCCGAAATCCGAAACGGTCACGGCTGGTCCCAACTCGTTGATGGTAGGCAATGGCGAGCTTGCAATTTCGATGCCGACATGAACCGCCTCGATTTGGCGTTCGGCGTCTTCCAGCGTGTAATCCTGCTTGCCAAGCGGCAGGTCGGAGCCGATCTTGATCAGAAATTCGGCCTCGGCTGCGCCAAATCCGCCGGTGAATATGTTGCCGGACGCGACGGCATCTGCCGACAAAGTGTGTGATGTAAAGATGGGCCCGGCCAGACGGTTCGCGCCAAATGTTTCGGACAGCGGCGGGAAAATGCGCCCGACTTTCCATCCAATGACGGACTGACCAGTTGCATGAATTGCTGCGTCCTGAACCGCGTAAGCAGCCGACAAGCTTTCAGGTATGGGGCCTGGATATTCCGGCAGATGACGGCCGTGACGCCGCGCTGCAACAAATTGGTTGGCAATATCCGTTGCTATCATGGGCGATTATTTGCGCAGATTTAATCCGCGTCCCTCATTGAAAATTCCGTTATGGAGGTTGTTATGGGAAACCGGTGTCATTTGCAAGGATGCGCCAGATGTTGTTCGCAACTTTTGCTGTATCGACATGCAATTCTTGCTATGCAGTCTATATGAAGAGCGTCCCAAAACCTCGGAGCAAGGCGGCCGCAAAGCCGACGATTAATGATATCGCACGGCTTGCCGGGGTGTCCAAAAAGACCGTTAGCCGCGTCATAAACCGCTCTGGTTCCTTGCATGATGATACGCGGGAAAAGATTGAGGCGGTTATTCGTGAGACGGGATATGTCCCCAATCCACAAGCGCGTGCGCTGGCGTTGGGCCGCAATTTCCTGATTGGCCTTGTCCACGACAACCCAAATGCGCAGATGATACTCAACATGCAGCAAGGCATATTGGAAGCGCTGCGTGACACAGACTTCGAGCTGGTCGTCCGTCCGGTGGACAGGAGTTCGCCGGACATGCTTGACGATGTGCGCAGTTTTTTGGTGCGGCAACGGCTGTACGGCGTCGTTTTATTGCCGCCTATTTCCGAAATGGATGCCCTTGCCCGCCTGTGTGACGAGGTGAACTGCAAATATGTGCGCATGGGGTCGTCCGTGTTGGATGATCCCGATCATATGGTGGCGTCCAATGACAGGGATGCGGTGATCGAGGCGACTCGCCACCTCATCGCGCAGGGACATCGCCGCATTGGCCTGATTTCCGGGCCACATGGCTTTAACTCGGCGCAAGTCAGGCGCGAAGGGTTTGAATCTGCATTGGCAGAGGCTGGAATAAAGCTGCCGCGCAGCCTGATCGCCGATGGGCAATATACGTTTGAATCCGGGATTGCTGCGGCCGAAAGCCTGTTTGATTTGCAGCCGCGGCCGACGGCAATTTTTGCGTGCAACGACGAAATGGCCGCAGGCGTTTTGTTCGCGGCACGGGCACGGGGCATCGCCGTACCGGAAGAATTATCGATCATCGGTTTCGATGACACGCCCATTGCCGCACGGGTTTGGCCGCCGCTGACAACGGTGCGTTGGCCCATTGTTGCCATGGGCCGGTCGGCGGCGCTTAAGATCATCGGCGATGCGACATCCGTCTCGCCTGAGGATCAAGAGCCATCGACCTTTGTGTCGACGCTCGTACGGCGCGGCTCGGTCGCTCCGCCAATGAAATGACGATATTGCACTTGCAGATGACACCGGTTACCTTCATTGCAGATTTTGATTACAAACCATCGGGTTTGACGGGAAAGGATATTTATGAAGATCGCGCTGATCACCGAAAATAGCCAAGCGGCTAAGAACAGCATCATTAACGATGCACTGACTGCAGTCGCCGAGCCATTGGGCCATCAGGTCTTTAACTATGGCATGTATAGCGCAGAGGATACCGCTTCGCTGACTTATGTCATGAACGGTTTGCTCGCCGGCATTTTGCTGAACTCCAAAGCGGCTGATTTTGTCGTGACGGGTTGTGGCACCGGAATGGGTTCCATGTTGGCCTGCAACGCGATGCCCGGCGTGTTCTGTGGCCTTGTGATCGACCCGACCGATGCGTTTCTGTTTAGCCAGATCAACGACGGCAATGCGATGTCGATGCCTTATGCAAAGGGCTTTGGCTGGGCGGCCGAACTGAACCTGCAAGATTGTTATCGCAAGATTTTCGAAAATGAAGGCGGCGCGGGTTACCCCAAAGAGCGCGCGCATTTCATGGCTGCCAACCGGGGCATATTGAAGGATGTAAAGGCCGCATCTTGCCGCGACATGCTGACCGTACTCAAAACGGTTGATCAGGATCTGCTGAAGGCGGCGATTGCCGGTGAACGCTTCGCCGAATATTTCTATCCCAATTCGCAGGATGAAGAAATGTCCGCCTATCTGCGGAGCGTGGCAGCCTGATATGACCGCGCCATTTGATCTTTCGGGCAAAACGGCGTTGGTCACGGGTGCCAATACGGGCATTGGTCAGGCAATCGCCGTCGCCTTGTCAAAAGCAGGCGCTGATGTTGCCGTCGCGGGTCGCTCTGCGCCAACAGAAACGCTGGCTTTGATCGAAGCAAATGGACGCAAGGCTGTGAACATAACCGCTGACCTGTCTTCTATTGAGCCTGTCGCGCGCGTCGTTGATGAAACAGTGGCGGCGTTCGGGCGGCTGGATATCTTGGTGAACAACGCCGGGATCATCCGCCGCAATGATGCTGTGGATTTTACCGAAGAAGATTGGGATGCGGTGATCGACACCAATCTTAAAACCTTGTTCTTCCTGTCGCAGGCTGCGGCCAAAGGCATGATATCGCAAGGTTCGGGCAAGATTATCAACATCGCGTCGATGCTCACCTTTCAGGGCGGCATTCGCGTGCCAAGCTACACCGCGTCGAAATCGGGCGTGGGCGGTCTGACCAAGGCGATGGCCAATGAATGGGCGGCAAAGGGCATTAATGTAAACGCCATCGCACCGGGCTATATTGAAACCAATAATACGGCAGCCCTGCAAGCCGATGAAAACCGCAACCGTCAAATCGTTGAGCGCATTCCGGCGGGACGTTGGGGTAGGGCCGAAGATATCGGCGGCGCGGCGGTGTTTTTGGCGTCTTCGGCTGCCGACTATGTCAATGGCCATATTCTGGCCGTTGATGGCGGCTGGTTGGCGCGCTAACGTCCGGTAATGTCAAAGCCAGTCGTTTTCTTCGGTGAATTGCTTATTCGGCTAACGGCCCCGGGGCGGGAGCTGCTGATGCAGTCGCCATCCTTTGACATCCAGGTTGGTGGTGCCGAGGCAAATGTTGCCGTTGGCCTTGCGCATTTGGGGCACGCGACGACGATGATCAGCGCGGTTCCCGACAATGCGCTGGGGCGCGGCGCGGTGTCATCGATCCGCGCGCATGGTGTCGACTGCAAAAATGTCCAGATACGCGACGGGCGCATGGGACTGTATTTTCTGGCGCAGGGCGCGGGGCTGCGCGCGTCCGAAATCGTTTATGACCGCTTGGGTTCAAGCTTCGCGCAGGCGACGGCAGCGGACTTTGATTGGGATGAATTGCTCGCAGATGCACAGATGCTGCATTTGTCGGGCATTACGCCGGCACTCGGACCGCAATCTGCCGAGGCTGCATTAGCAGCGGCCAAAGCGGCTGCGCGTCTGGGCGTGCCGATTTCATTCGATGGCAATTATCGCGCGATGTTGTGGGAACGTTGGGACAGCAACCCGCGCGCGATCCTCAGCGAATTGATCGGCATGGCGGATATATTGTTCGGCAATCACCGCGATATATCTTTGGTGCTGGGTAAGGATTTCTCCGGCGACGGTGCCGACCGCAGGCGCGACGCGGCACAGGCTGCTTTTGATGCATTCCCATCGTTAAAACTGATTGCGTCGACCGCACGGCATCTCGTCAGCGCGGATCATCACCAATTGTCCGCGCGTGTCGATTTGCGCGACAGCTTTGCGCAAACTGACGAGGTTGATGTCACCGGCATTATCGACCGCATTGGCGCAGGAGATGCTTTTGCCGCCGGTGTGCTGCATGCGCATTTCGCGGGCGGCGATGCCGATGCTTTGGCGAAAACGGGCCTTGCGCTGACTTGCCTCAAACATTCATTGCCCGGTGATGCGAGTTTGTTTGGGCAGGCTGACATCGACGCGTTCGTCGACGGAAATCTTGACGTCCGGCGCTAACCATTTCAGCCGCCGGGCTGTTTTGGGCGGGGCCATGGCCATCGCTGCGGTGCCGACATATGCGTCTAAAGCGCAATCACATCTCCGCATTTTAAAGGGCATAAGATATGGCGTTGCCGAACGCTTCGCGGCGCCGCGTGCGGTGCCATTTGTTGCGCCCTCGGCGGGTGCTTTTGCGTCATTTGGGCCCGCCTGTCCGCAGCCCGGCAACCGTTACCTTCCGGCAAGTGAGGATTGCCTGTTCCTCAATCTGTGGGCGCCGAAGGCAAAGGCAACGCAGCCCCGTCCGGTCATGGTCTATTTCCATGGCGGAGCCTATTCAACGGGAAGCGTCACGGACCCTGTAAATGACGGCGCAGCGCTGGCTACGCATGGCGATGTTGTTGTTGTGACCGTCAACCATCGGCTCAATGCCTTTGGCTATTTATATTTGCCCGAACGTTTCCCCGACAGCGGCAATGCGGGCCAGCTGGACCTGATCCTCGCGCTGCAATGGATTCAGGCGCATATTGCCGAATTTGGCGGTGACCCCAAAAATGTGACGGTCTTTGGCCAATCGGGCGGCGGCGCGAAAATTGCGACTTTGATGGCAATGCCCGCGGCCAAAGGTCTGTTCCACAAGGCCATTACCATGAGCGGCCAGCAAGTGACCGCGACAGGCCCGTTAAATGCGGAGAAGCGCGCGGCCGCGTTTCAGGCCGCGCTGAACGGCCAAGACCCTGCAACAGTTTCGGCAGAACAGTTGGTCGCTGCCTTGTCGGCGCAAGATCCGATATTGGGCGGCGGCGTGTATATGGGGCCCGTGCTCGATATGCGGCATCTGCACCGGCATCCATTTTGGCCAGACGCGGCGCCGCAATCCTTGGATATTCCCATGATGCTGGGGAATACGGTGCTGGAATCGCGGGCATTTTACGCGCCGAATGCCAAGCAATTGGCTGGGCTTGATTTCGACAATCTGGCGCGCCGTGTCGCCGCGGAAATGCGGATTGATGCGCACCCCGAATGGGTGGTTCGGCAATTCCGATCGCGCTATCCGGACGCGGCACCTGCGGATTTATTCCACCGCATCGTGACCACCGCGCGCAGTTGGCGTGGGCAGGTTATAGAGGCAGAAGAACGTGCCAAAGCGGGCGCACCCGCCTTTGTGTATCAGCTCGATTTTGAACAGGCCAAGCACACCGACGATATCGGACTGTCGTTCGGCACCGTTCCCGAACCCTCCTCGGAACAGCAGGCCATGAGCGTGCGGATCATGGATGCATTTGTGCGCTTTGCACGCACCGGCAATCCGGGCTGGCAACCCTATAGTTTGGCGAAGCGCGAAACGATGATCTTTGACACGAACAGCCGCGTGGAGAGTGATCCGCGCAAATGGGAACGCGAGCTATTTGCGCGCATTCCCTATATTCAGCCCGGCACCTGAGTGCGCTATTTGGACGTAACGGGGTAGCTGATGATGAGGCTGAGGGGTTTGTTACCCGTTTGCCTGATGCCCACCACCGCGCCGTCATATAAGTACGCCGCCATGCCGGGGCGTAGCCGCTGCGAAACGCCGTCGGAGGTGACTTCGCCTTCGCCTGACAGGACATAATAGACTTCGTCATGCGCAATGGGGTGCAGCCCGATGGCCGCGCCCTTGTGCAACACCCGTTTGCGAAACTCCATCGTCCGCGGCTGCGGCACAATATCGCTGATGCGATAGGCGGTGCTCATGCCGATTGCACCATGGGGCGGCGCTTCCTGCCGAACAACATCGCGCTCGTTGACCACGACCATCGGCGGGGCTGCCAAGAGCATGAGCAGAGGGAAAATCATATGCCGTTGCTCACTGCCGCATAGCGCGGTCGCGTGCCGACATGGTTTCCTGCGCCGATGCCTTTTGGCCGGGATAGAGACCGGATTTGGGTTCCATAGTGTCAAGGTTCCAATCGGCCTCTACAAATGGCGCTGCCGTCGGCTTGGGCGATGGATAGGCGCTCACCTCTGTTTCATCGTCGATGATTTCACCGCGTCCCTCTGCGACAAAAAACAATACGCGGATATCATCTGCGTCCCGATCCCACGGACGGGCGCCAGCATTGGCCAGCACATGGGTTTCAACATCACGCGCCGGTAGGACGGCAATGTTCGATGGCCAGATAACGGGTTTCTTCACTTCAATTAGCTTGGCGCGGGTTTCCCCATAGCGGCCGAACATCGGCAATGGATTGCCGAATTTATCGACCGCAATGTTGTCCCGCCCATGATAGCGCAGATCACCGTCGCCGCCGAGCATGAGAAACGGCAAATCCTTGTCGGTGGAGGGGCCAGCGCGCATCACGTTGCCGACGGCTGTCATTTCGCCGGTCACATAAGGCTGGCCAGCCCATTCGAGCGCCATCAGATTATAATGCATCGCGCGCTTGCCGGGATCGTAGATCAAATTGTTGATCATCGCCGCTTGTGCGCCGCCCTTGATCAACGGGCTGCGTTCGACATTATGCGCCCAGATGTTGCGGTAAAACAGGATGCCGGTTGCATTGTCATGAATGAGCGAACCTTTGCTATGTTCGCCCTTTGGGTGGCTGCTATCGGCAAGGCCTTCGGCCGCCAGATTGTAGGAAAAAGTGATGTTGCGGCTGGTTCCGTTGCGCCATTCTTCCAATGTTTTTCCGGTGAAGCGTGGCCCGCTGGCCGACATGTTTTCGTCAATGCCCCAGCTTAAGGTGCAGTGGTCAATGATCACATTATGTGCCGCCACGGTCGACAAAGAGTCCGCTTCCCAGCCACTGCGCTTTGCCTGTCCGTCTGCGCCCGTCTTAACCCGGATATGCCGAATGATGACGTCATGTCCGCGCACATCGATGCCGCCCTTGATAATTGTAATGCCGGGTGAGGGCGCTGTCTGTCCTGCAATGGTCAGGAACGGCTCTTTGATTTCAAGTGATGTGCGCTTTAGGTCGATGACGCCGCCAACCTCGAACACGACGATCCGCGGACCTTTCGTTTCGATGGCGGCTTTCAGCGTTCCGGGGCCGTCTGCCGCCAGGCTGGTAACACGAATTATCTGCCCGCCGCGTCCGCCCACGGTTTCCTTGGCCCAACCGACCGCATTGGGAAAGGCAAGCGTTTCAGCCTGTACAGGAACCGCGGCCCAAGTGAGGCCCAAAAGCAACAACATCCGAATAAGCATATGCATCTCCTTGGAAGCTATCTTGACATGAAGCCAAGTTCGCAGCAACGTATAAATGACACCGGTTACCTTAAGTGCGTTTGGGTCAAATCACCCATCGCCCGACAGGTGTCCGAAGTTATTAAAAGCGGCAAGATAGCGTAAAAATACGCAGCCGGAACGGAGAGGATGCGCTGGTTTCCATCGCGTCCCGAATCAAAAAGACACCGGTATCAATTCCGGGTCATTGCGAAGGGAAGTGGGAATGATTAAATCTGGATCGCGTGAATTTAGCAAAAATGCGACGAAATTCTTGTCGGCGGTGTCGCTTGGCGTTTTGGCGGTAGGCACGGCCCATGCGCAGGACGCCGCAGCCGAAAATGCTGCCGCTGAAACTGCACCTGCAGACGAAGGTGATGCAATTGTTGTCACCGGTTTCCGTGCTTCGCTGGAAGCTGCGCTGAACCTGAAGCGCGATTCCGTCGCTGCAGTGGACGCGATTGTCGCCGAAGACATTGCAAAATTTCCTGACCAAAACCTCGCGGAATCGCTTCAGCGTATTCCCGGCATTTCGATCAGCCGTGATGGCGGCGAAGGCCGGTCGATCACGGTCCGTGGTCTCTCGTCACAGTTCACACGCGTACGCGTCAACGGCATGGAGACCATTGCGACCTCGACAGACGGCGCTTCTGCAAACCGCGACCGTGCTTTCGATTTCAACGTATTTGCATCGGAACTCTTCAGCAGCCTTGTGGTTCGTAAAACCGCTGAAGCATCGCTGGACGAAGGTTCGCTGGGTGCAGTTGTCGACCTGAATACCGGCAATCCTTTGGGGGGCCGTGCTGGTCTCAATGGCGCGCTGTCGGTTGTAGGCTCTTACAATGATCTCGCGAAAGACCTTGGGCCGCGCTTTGCCGGTTTGTTGAGCTGGCGCAATGATGCCGGTACGCTCGGTGCGTCGATTTCGGCGGCTTATTCGAAAACCAGCACATTGGAACTTGGCAACAACTCGGTCCGTTGGGCGCAGGCGCGTTTTGACGGCGTTGACGCAACCAACTGCTTCACCACCGCGAATAGCGGCGGAACCTATGTGGCAAGCACCGCCTGTGACCGTGCAGCGACGGCATTCCATCCGCGTATTCCGCGTTACGGCGAAGTTGCCCACGAACGTGAGCGCTTGGGCCTGACCGGTTCGGTGCAATTTTCGCCAAGCGACGCAACCAAGCTTTCGATCGACGCGCTGTTTTCGCAATATGATGCGTCACGTGAAGAGCAATGGGGCGAAGTATTGCTGCGTTCCAACGAGCGTTCCATCAATGTCGTGAACCCCATTTATGACGCCAACAACAACATGATCGCGGCGACCCTGAATGATGCATGGGTACGTACCGAGCATTATCTGCGTGAATCGCAAACCAAATTTTATCAGGTTGGCGGCACATGGGATCAGGACGTTACCGACAATCTGCGCTTCACCGCATTGGGTGGCGTGTCAAAATCGAACGCCGATATCCCGGTTGAAACGACCATCATTTTCGATGACCGTGATGCGCAGGGCTATAGCTATGACTATAGGGACATGGCGCGTCCAAAGCTGACTTTCGGGACCAGCGTCATGGATCCTGCAAACTTCCAGCTTGCAGAAATCCGCGACCGGCCGTCGAACGTAACCAACCGCTTCAAAACGGCGCAGCTGCGGACCGAGTGGGACGTGAATGAAAACATCACGTTGAAAGCGGGTGCCGTATGGCGCCGCTTCAACTTCGATGCGAAAGCCTACACCCGCGATACCGCTGTTTGCGGTAATGGCGGCACAAGCTTGGTAACCAGCACAGCGGGCACCATCACCTGCTCTGCAAGCAGCCTGTTTGGGCCAACGGCGGTTTATGGTTTTGCGGTTACGCCCGCTTTGTCGCAATCGTTCAGCCTGGGCAACGCCGGTCAGCCAGCTGGAAACACAAATGGCTGGATCGTGCCTAATCTTGACGCAGCAACCGCGTTCACTGGCTTGTACAGCCGTGCTCTCGTAAATGATGCCGGCAACATCCGCGGCGTTCAGGAAACGACCAAGGGTGCGTATCTGCAGGCTGATGCCAAGGGCGATGTCCTTGGGCTCGAATATGCACTGAATGCAGGCATCCGTTATGCAAAGACCGACCAGTCTTCATATGGTCTTGTAAGTGGCGTCAACGCGACCGTCACCCGTAGCTATGACGATTGGTTGCCATCGGCGAACCTTGCTTTGTACCCAACGGAAAGCACAATCGTGCGCCTTGCGGTTGCCGACGTGATGACGCGCCCAACGCTGGGTTCGTTGACACCAGGTGGTTCGGCGGACGGATTTAACTATCGCGTCACCAGCGGTAACCCGTTCCTGGACCCCTATCGCGCCCGCAATTACGACTTGTCGCTCGAATGGTATTTCGCGCCTCAAGCCGTGTTGTCGCTTGCAGTGTTCAAAAAGGACGTAAGCACCTTTACGCAATCCGCTTCGGTTACCGGTGCAACATTTGCGCAAACCGGTTTGCCTGCATCGGTACTCAGCCCCTCATCGCCAGCGGCGTTGAACCCAGCGCAGCAGCTTGAGCCACGTTGGACGCTGGCTACTACAGTCAATGGTTCGGGGGCGAAGTTGAAGGGCGTAGAGTTGGCTGCGCAAGTTCCATTCAGTGCTTTCACCGATGGTTTCTTGAGCAAGTTTGGCGTTCTTGCGAACGCGACCTTCATTGACTCCAATGCGACGTTCAATCTGCAGGGTGCAGCATTGACCCCTGGCGGTGCGTTGCAAAATGTGGTCGTCAACAACACCCTAAGCAACGTTACCAAGAAGGCATTCAACGGTACGCTCTATTATGATGACGGCAAGTTCAGTGCCCGCGGGATGCTGAGCTATCGTGGCCGCTATCATGAAGGTGCAAGCGGCACCGGTAACTTGCTGGAAGGCTATGGCGCCACGACCAACCTTGATGCCTCGGTCCGCTACAAGTTCACAGAGTGGATGGAAGTATCGATCGAAGGCAACAACCTTCTGGATACCTACCGTTACCGGTTCACCGACTTTGATGCGGACCGTAACTATGAGAACAACCATTTTGGCCGGACCATTCTGTTCGGTGCGCGCTTCAAAATGTAATGTGCACATAGTGTGAAACGTAAAGGGGCCAGTCATTGCAATGCGTGACTGGCCCTTTTTATTTGAGAAACAGTCTGTCCAGGGCTGTATGTGACTGGGCAATCTCGCGCGCGGACCAATCATTTTAGATATGAGGTAATATGACTTTCGACAGACGCACAGTCATGGCACTCGCCGCCGCCGGCATGGCAGGAACGGCGTTTGGGCAAACACCACCTCCGGGGTCTAATGTGCCACTGCCGCGCGGGCTGTATCAGCCCACCGAAACCATTGACCTATGGCCCGATGGCGCGCCCGGTGCGCCTACGGCGCCATTGGTTGAAACGGTGAACGAGCGCTCAACCGACGCCCAATTGACCGACCGCGCCGTATTCGGGATCAGCCGTCCGCGCATGGTTATATTCCGCCCAAGCCAGCCAAATGGGGCCGCCGTCCTGATCACACCGGGTGGTGGCTATCGCTGGGTTGTGGTCGACAAAGAAGGCTATGAAATGGGTCGCTGGCTTGCCGCCCGCGGCTACACCGCATTTGTTTTATTCTATCGGCTGCCTGGCGAAGGCTGGGCGGCAGGACCTGATGTCGGTTTGTCGGACGCGCAGCGGGCGATGCGTCTCATCCGGTCGCGTGCCGCAACCTATGGCATCGACCCCGCACGCGTCGGGGCGATGGGCTTTTCCGCCGGCGGCCATCTATGTGCCGACCTTGCAACACGCTTTGACGTGAAGACATATGAACCGGTTGATGATGCCGATGCGCTGTCGGCACGTCCCTTTATTGCGGCGCCGATCTATCCCGTTATTGCCATGCAGGCACCCAATGCGCACGCCGGCAGCCGTGAAAAGCTTCTGGGGACTGCACCGACGGCTGCGGACGAAAAGCGGCTAAGCCCGCATATGAATGTGCCGGATCACGCGCCGCCGTTCTTCCTTTTGCATGCGGAGGATGACGATGCCGTGCCCGTTGAAAATAGCTATCTGATGCGTGCGGCATTGCGGGCCAAAGGCATATTGACCGAAACCCATGTCTTTGCACATGGCGGCCACGGCTTTGGCTTGCGAAAGGCCATAGGGAAGCCCGTGGAGGCTTGGCCTGACCTGTTCCTGGGCTTTGCCCGATCACAAGGGTTTTAGGCGCTAGCTGACGCCCAATATGCGTTGCAGCAGCCACATGACGGCGATGCTGCCAATCGCATAAGCGCTTAGGCGCTGAAACCGCGCAGCATGAAGCGTGCTGATCCGCCGGAGCAGGGACAGGAAAATCATCGCACCGCAAACGATCAGGATCTGCCCTGCTTCGACGCCCAGGTTGAACGTCAGCAACGCCATGGGGACTTCGCCTTGCGGGAGTCCGATTTCGGCCAGCGCACCCGCAAAGCCAAAGCCATGCAGCAATCCAAAGAGAAACGCGACAACCCATGGAATACGTTCCGAAAGGCGCGGCGCGCTGGGGTCGCGTTTAACAACTTCGACAGCCAAAAATACGATGGACAACGCAATCGCGGCCTCAACCGGCGGCCCCGGAACGCCGATCAGTTCAAGCGTGGTTGCCACCAATGTCAGCGAATGCGCGACTGTGAAGGCGGTGACGGTTCCGGCCACACGCCAAGCGCCATTGAGCAGCAGCACGAGGCACAGCACGAACAACAGATGGTCATACCCCATCAGGATATGTTCAACGCCTGTAATGAAATATGTGCGCGCAACCTGCCACCTATCCGGCCGTTGCGCTATCACCGCTTGGGGATTTGACGGTGTAAGCCGCGCAGCCTGCGTCACGCCGCGTGCAGACTGATAACGCAGCAGCGCGTCAGCAGCCATATTCTCCATACCGTCCAGACGAACTGCGCGGCCCGCCAACGGCGTTTTGCAAGTGACGGTCCAACGGGCCAAAAGTGCCGCGCTGTCGATGCTGCGTTCGGGGGGTGTCGAAACACAATCGTTCGGAAATGTGGGTGTTACCCCCGTTGCGAGACCCGGCTTGATGGGCGCTTTCCAAGTGACATCATATTGGTGCGCATTTGGCGCGTCACCAACCTGCTCGCGCAATTCCAAATAGCCGGGTTGCAAATCATCCGCGCGTGCGGGCGTGAGGCCGGCCGCAAGCATGATCAAAAGAAGCAGTCGGAATATCATGGCTTGGCAATGCGAATGTCATATCCGTCAAGTAACGCCTGATATGCGGCGGCTTCACGCTTGCTTTGGGTCTCGGCGCGCCAGTCGTTCGATACGCGCTGTCGGACAGCTGACAAGGCTGGCGTCCCTGCTGCAACAACATTGCGGACGCGGACGGCGTGCCAGCCAAAGCCTGAGCGCACCGGACCAGACCATTTTCCTTGCGGGGCATTGCGCAGACTATTGGCAAAATCATCGCCGAACTGCCGCGATACGCTGTCCCACGCGGCGTCTTCCATGCTCTGGGGAACGTTCAATGCTTGCGCGGGCGGTGTTTTTCCTTGCAGGAGCATCCGCATAGAATTTTGCGCAACATTTTCATCTTCGCCCAAAAACTGCTGGTCAAAACTGAACGCGGGTTGCGCAGCATAAAGGGATTTTTTGGTGTCGTAATACCGTTGGAGCTCGGCATCGGTCGGTTCCATATTCTGGATTTCCGCGGTCGCGAGAAACTCCATTTTGGCGCGCAAACGGCGTCGGATAATCGGGTCGTCCACGTCAAGCCCAAGCCGCATAGCCTCGCGGACGTACACTTCTTCTTTGATGTAATCGCGGATCAGGCTGTCGAGTTGCTGCGCGCTCGGCGGGCGCTGCCACGTCTGTTCCCATTGGGATGCAAGCCGCGCGACGTCCTCTTCGTTGATCGTAATGCTTCGGTCCAGACTGTCGGTGGAACCGAACTGGGCCATCAGCAGGAATAGCACTGAACCTGCGGCCAAAAAATGTACCAGCGGCTCTCGAATGAAACGGCGCACCTGAATATCCTTCATAAAATAGCGACCCCCGGACCTGGGCGTTCCACCATGATCAGTGGCGAATTACCTTCCGGCGTTTTGTACTCGGCAGAGATAGCTGCACGGACTTTATCGACGCGGGCCGCTGGCATGATGGCAACACAGGCGCCACCAAAGCCGCCACCGGTCATCCGTGCGCCGCCCACCGGACCAATCGCGCGTTGCAGCAGCGCGACCAATTCATCAATAGCCGGAACGGTGATTTCGAAATCGTCGCGCATCGATGCATGGCTTTGCGCCATCAGGGCCCCAAGCGTGGTCAGATCGTTTTTCGCAAGCGCGTCTGCTGCATCCAAAGTCCGTTGGTTCTCGGTAATCACATGGCGCGCCCGTGACGTCGTGACGGCATCCAGCCCCGCCGCCGCAAGCATATCGAGGTTCGCATCGCGCAGCGCGGCGACACCCATGGCTTTGGCGGCTGCCTCACATTGGCGGCGCCGTGCGTTGTAATGCCCGTCGACGAGGCCCCGCGTAACGCCGGAATGCACAATCATGATGGCAATATCATCGGGCACGGGTGCATCGGTCAGGGCAAGGCTTCGGCAATCGATCAACAGCGCATGGCCGGCTTTGCCTTGGGCGGAAATGAGCTGGTCCATGATGCCGCATTTGGTGCCCACAAAATCGCATTCCGCACTTTGCGCGATTTGCGCGAGGCGGCTGTGGTCAATCTCGATATTTGCCAGAGCGAGCATCGCCTTGCCGACAGCAACCTCAAGCGAGGCCGATGACGATAGGCCAGCGCCTTTGGGCACATTGCCCGCGATGGCTATGTTCGCGCCGGTAAGCGCATGCCCCGCATGTTGCAGGGCGATGATCATGCCGCGCACATAATCGGCCCATGGCTGGTCCGCATTGCGTTGTATGGGCTGTTTGAGGTCGAAGGCATCGACCGCGTTGTCAAAGTCCACAGCGACAACATGCACGGCGTTATCGGCACGCCTGCTGGCGGCAACCATCGTCGATGGGCCAATGGCGCACGGCAGAACAAACCCGTCATTATAGTCGGTATGCTCGCCAATCAGGTTCACCCGTCCAGGCGCACGGGCCACCAGATCAGGCGCTGATCCAAAGCCTTCGGCAAATGCCGCACTGACCGTGTCATATAGCGCCTTGTCGAGCGGCGTCATGCTTTGCTCCGGTAATGGATTTTGCTTTGCGCGCGTAATTGCTCGGCCGCCGCTTCGGGCGTCAGATCGCGCTGCGCTTCGGCCAGCATCTCATATCCCACCATGAACTTGCGCACGCTCGCGGAGCGCAGCAGGGGCGGATAGAAATGGGCATGCAGTTGCCAGTGCGGGGCATCGGGTGTTGCGCTCGGTGCGCCATGCCACCCCATCGAGTATGGGAAGCTTGTCTGGAACAGATTGTCGTAAGCGGTGGTGACCGCCTTCAGGATGTCGGCCAAGTCTTGGCGCTGCGCGGAGGTCAGCGCACTCAGCCGCTGGACAGCAAAACGCGGGAGCAGGAGGATCTCGAACGGCCAGCTCGCCCAATAAGGTATCACCGCAATCCAATGGTCATTCATGGCGACGGTGCGCGCGCCGTCCTCTGCCTCTTGTGCGGCATAAGTCAGCAGCATCGCGCTGTGGTATTTGTCGTAATATTCGGCCTGCGTTTCGTCCTCGCGCGCCGGTTCGGCGGGGACATAGTCGGTGGCCCATATTTGGCCGTGTGGGTGCGGGCTGGAACAGCCCATCATTGCGCCTTTGTTTTCAAAGATCTGCACATAGGCATGGTCGGCCGACAGCTCGGCCTCCTGCGCCGCCCAATTGTCGACGACGGCCGCGATCTCGGCCACGGGCATTTCGGGCAATGTCTTTCCATGGTCTGGCGAGAAACAGATGACCCGGCATGTGCCATGCGCGGGCGCTGCACGAAATAAAGCGTTGTCCTCGTCCGTTTCGCCGCCATCTCCCGGCATCAGCGCGGCAAAGTCATTGTCGAAAATGAAGACATTTTTGTAATCGGGGTTGTGTGTCCCGCCAGCGCGTTCATTGCCCGGGCACAAATAGCAGTTCGCGTCATGGCTTGGCCGCACTGCATTGTCTGGCCTGTCCTGCTGCCCCTGCCATGGCCGCTTTGCCCTGTGCGGCGACACCAAAATCCATTCGTTTTTCAGCGGATTGAAGCGGCGGTGGGGCTGTTCACTAAACCGCATCGGGCAAGGTCCAATCAATCGGGGGCTTACCCTTGCTAGTCAGAAAGGCATTGCATTGCGAGAAATGTTTGCAGCCCAGAAAGCCGTTATAGGCGGACAATGGTGATGGATGAGCAGCCTTCAGCACCAAATGGCGGCTGGCATCGACATTGGCCGCTTTCTTATGGGCATAGGCACCCCACAGCATGAACACGACTGGATCCGGCTTATCATTCACCAGCGCAACAATCGCGTCGGTAAACTGTTCCCACCCTTTCCGGCTATGCGAAGCGGCCTTGGCCATTTCCACCGTCAGGACGCTGTTTAACAACAGCACGCCTTGCTTCGCCCAATGCTCCAAAAAGCCATGGGACGGACGGCGTATGCCGAGATCGCTTTCCAGTTCCTTGTAAATGTTCACAAGGCTTGGCGGCGGGCGGACACCGGGCGGGACGCTGAAGCTCAAGCCATGGGCTTGGCCCGGGCCGTGATAGGGATCTTGCCCCAAAATGACGACCCGCACCTGATTGAGCGGGGTCAGTTCAAGCGCACGAAACCAAGCGGCGCGTTCGGGGTATATCGTTTTGCCAGCCGCCTGCTCGGCCTCCAAAAACCGTGCAAGTGCGGCCATGCCTCCGCTTGCCAGTGCGGCGCTTAAGGGTGCTTCCCAGCCATTAGGTATGGAAAGCCCGCTCATTCTGCCTTTGGCGGGGCAGTCAGCAAATCGGTCCAAGCCTTGACCTCTTTCGATGTCGCTGGCCCAAGCAGCTCCATGGCGTGGCGGAGCCGTTCACGGATGATGTCGCGGCCCAGATGGGTAATGGCGTCAAACAAGGGCACGCCCTGCGCGCTGCCGGTTATGGCCAGATAGAATGGCCGGATAACATCCTTCAACTTTGCATCCAGAACTTCGGCGGTGCGGCGCAATGTTCCCTCAACACCGTCCCGGTGCCATTCGATCATCCCGTCAAACTGCTGCAACGCAATCGTATAGGCCGCGCGTTGCGCATCCTGTTCCAGCTTCACGCCATCGCGCAGCCGCTCAAGCGTCATGCCTTCAATGCGGTTCATGAAGAACATGGCGGTAAGCCCGCCAAGGTCGGACATTTTGGTAATCCGCGCCTGCGCCATTTCGGCGATGGGCGTCAGATAGCTGTCATTCAATGCCCATGCCTTTACGGCGTCCAGAAACTCGGAAACGCTCAATTCTTCGCGCAGATAGCGGCCATTCAACCAGTCCAGTTTTGACGTGTCGAACACGGGGCCACCGAGCGATATGTTGTGCACGTCAAATTCGTCGATAAGCGTTTGCAGCGAGGTCTTTTCGTCTTCTTCGCTTGCGGATTTAATGAACAGTCCCAGAAAGTTCTGCATCGCCTGCGGCAAATAACCTGCGCGCTGATAATATAAGATGCTCGTCGGGTTCTTCCGCTTTGACAGCTTTGATTTGTCGGCATTGCGCAGCAACGGCAAATGCGTGAGCACTGGCGGTTCCCAACCAAAATATTGATATAGCAACAAATGCTTGGGCGCCGACGAAATCCACTCTTCGCCGCGCATGACATGCGTGATGCCCATCAGATGGTCATCGACAACATTGGCCAGATGATAGGTCGGCAATCCGTCTGATTTCATCAGGACCTGCATATCGACCACCGAATATTCAAACTCGATCTCGCCGCGCAACGTGTCCTGAACTATGCAGGTGCCGGTCGTCGGAATTTTCATGCGGACAACATGCGCCACGCCGTCGGCGTCGAGCTTCGCGCAGTCGTCGGCCGTCAATGAAAGGCAGGTGCCGTCATATTTGGGCGGCAACTTCGCCGCCATTTGGGCCGCACGCGAGGCGCTGAGCTTTTCAGCCGTGCAATAGCATTTGAACGCATGGCCATCAGCCAGCAAACGATCGCAATGTTCGGTGTAGATCGCGCTACGTTCCGACTGGCGATAGGGCCCGTGCGGTCCGCCAACATCCGGACCTTCATCCCAGCTAAGCCCAAGCCAGCGGAGCGATTCCAGAATCATTTTTTCCGATTGCGGCGTTGACCGCACTTGATCGGTATCCTCAATCCGCAGCAGGAATTGCCCGCCATGCTTCTTGGCAAAGCAATAGTTGATGAGCGCAATATACGCGGTGCCGACGTGCGGATCGCCAGTGGGTGAAGGGGCTACCCGGGTACGTACGGGACGGGTGATGGCATTCATGTTCAGTGCTTCTTTCAATCTCGGTTTGGCGGTCCTCTATCAAGCCCCGCCATGCTTGTCATCTTCGCGCTGCAATTGCGAAAGGGCGATATGTCGGTTGGGCGTAAATCGGGCTAGGGTAAAGTCTGCCTAGCGCAAAGCCGATAACAGGCGTAGCTCATTGATGCATGACCCCTACTTCCCCCCGCTTGCTCTCGCTGGGCACCGCTGTGCCGCCGCATGGCATTACGCAAGATCAGGTCTTGGCGATATTGGCGCAGGCCAAAGGTCACGCGCTACCGGCGCGCATGGCGGATATTTTGGGCAATACCGGAATTGATCGGCGGTATATTGCCATGCCGCCTGAATATTATTTCGCGCCGCGCTCGTGGGCCGGTCGCGCAGCGGTATATGCCGACGCTGCAGCGGTTCTGTTTGAGGCTGCCGCGGCACAGGCACTTGATCGTGCAGGCGTCAATGCCGCCGACATCGGTCAGATTGTGTTTGTGTCAACCACTGGAACCATGACGCCAAGCCTGCCGAGCCGGATGATCGCGAAAATGGGCTTTGCGCCCGATACGCGGTGCGTGCCCTTATTTGGCTATGGCTGCGCTGGCGGGGTTATTGGCCTTGGCGTTGCTGCGGACCTGTTCCGCGCCAATCCGGACAAGCCCGTCCTGCTCGTAAGCCTTGAGCTGTGCAGCCTTGCCTATGACCATGCGCGGATGGACAAAAAAGATATGGTTGCGCTGGCTTTGTTCGCCGATGGCTGCGCCGCGGCAGTGGTTGGGGCAGGGCCCGGCCCTGCGCTTTCCGCCTTTGCCAGCCATGTCTGGCCCGACACGCTGGATATGATGGGCTGGGAAATCGGCGACACGGGCTTTGATCTGGTGCTTGCGCGCGACATTCCTGTTTTCGTGAACAGCCACTTTGCGCCTGTCTGCGACGCATTTTTGGCGCGGCAAGGTCTTGAGAAGTCCGAGATGGCCGAGCCTGCCTGTCACCCGGGCGGCGGCCGTGTTGTCGATGCGCTTGCGGACTATCTGGGTGATGATTTGGCAATGACCCGTTCGGTGCTGCGGGCGCATGGCAATATGAGCTCGCCAACGGTGCTATTTGTGTTGGACGCTTTGTTGGCGGCTGGGCCGATTACAAAGCCAACCTTGCTGACGGCGCTTGGCCCCGGATTTGTCGGTGCGATGGGAGTTCTTAAGCCATGACACTGTTTGACTGGCCTATCTGGGCACAGGCGGTCTTTGCCTATGTCATCATACAGCGGCTTGCCGAGCTTGCCTATGCCAACGCCAACACAAGGCGTTTGCTGGCCGAAGGCGGGCGTGAGCATGGGGCGAAGCATTATCCTTTGTTCATAATGCTCCACAGCGGCTGGCTTGTGTCGATTGCGCTGTTTGCGGAACCGACAGCGGTGCCGAACCTGTTATTGCTCAACGCGTTTGTCGCCAGCCAGACATTCCGTTTCTGGACGCTGGCCAGCATTGGCCGGTGGTGGACGACCCGCATCATCAGTGCGCCGCATTTCCCGCGGGTGAAGCGTGGGCCATATCGCTTTATCAAGCACCCAAATTACGCATTGGTTGTCGTGGAAATTGCGCTCCTGCCGCTGTTGCTTGGTGCACCCGCGATGGCGCTGACGTTTTCGATATTGAACGCAGCATTATTGTGGTGGCGGATCCGGATTGAAAATGCTGTGCTGGGCGAACGTGTGGGCACTACTTGACCCGACCGCCTGCTGGCGCTAATGGCGCGCCTTCCCATGACCAGAGGACCGATTCTCTTTGGCCATTTGGGAAGAACTCAGAATAGCAGCACATTGTGTGATCGGCCGGGTGGGCCAAAGGCTGAGCCTCCACCGCAAAATACGGCTGCCCACCCAAAGTAACCGCTTTAAACAAGGTGAAGATATGCCAACGATTAACCAGCTGGTCCGCAAGGGCCGGACCCCGCAGAAGACCAAGTCCAAGGTCCCTGCGATGGACCAAAATCCACAGAAGCGCGGCGTTTGCACACGCGTTTATACAACGACCCCGAAAAAGCCGAACTCGGCTTTGCGTAAGGTTGCGAAGATCCGTCTGACCAACCAGCGTGAAGTTATTTCCTATATCCCAGGTGAAGGCCACAACCTTCAGGAGCATAGCGTTGTGCTTATCCGTGGCGGCCGCGTACGCGACCTTCCCGGTGTGCGTTACCACGTGCTTCGCGGCGTACTCGATACGCAGGGCGTCAAGGACCGCAAGCAATCGCGTTCCAAATATGGTGCAAAGCGTCCGAAGTAATTCGAACGTTACCATTGGCTGGCCGATTGGCGCGCAACTGCGCTGCCACTGGTCCCATGAGATAAAGGAAATAAAATATGTCACGTCGTCGTCGTCCCGAAAAGCGCATCATTCTTCCCGATCCCAAGTTCGGTGATATCGTGCTTTCGAAGTTCATGAACAACCTGATGCTTGATGGTAAGAAGTCAGCAGCAGAGCGTATCGTTTATGGTGCGTTGGAAACTGTTGAAGCCCGCGCCAAGAAAGATCCTATCCAAACCTTCCATGAAGCGCTGGATAACGTAAAGCCCGGCATCGAAGTCCGCAGCCGCCGCGTTGGTGGTGCGACCTATCAGGTTCCTTGCGAAGTGCGTCCAGAGCGCGCGCAGGCACTTGCGATCCGTTGGTTGATTGGCGCTGCGCGCAACCGCAGTGAAACCACCATGGCCGCCCGTTTGTCGGGTGAATTGATGGATGCCGCGTCAAACCGTGGCAACGCCGTCAAGAAGCGTGAAGATACGCACCGTATGGCGGAAGCCAACCGTGCATTCGCACACTACCGCTGGTAATCACATTCGGGCCACTTCGGTGGCTCACACTTCGGAGTAAAGCATATGGCACGCAGCCATCCACTCAATATGTATCGCAACATCGGGATCATGGCGCATATCGACGCCGGTAAAACCACGACAACCGAGCGCATCCTTTTTTACACCGGCAAGTCGTATAAAATCGGCGAAGTTCATGATGGCGCCGCCACCATGGACTGGATGGAGCAAGAGCAAGAGCGTGGCATCACGATCACCTCGGCTGCAACGACCTGCTTCTGGAACAACCACCGCATCAACATCATTGATACGCCAGGCCACGTTGACTTCACGATTGAAGTTGAACGTTCGCTGCGCGTTCTCGATGGCGCGGTTGCTTGCTTCGACGGCGTTGCCGGCGTTGAGCCACAGTCGGAAACCGTATGGCGTCAGGCCGATAAGTACGGCGTTCCACGCATGTGCTTCATCAACAAGCTCGACCGTACCGGCGCGAACTTCAAATATTGTGTTCAGTCGATCATCGATCGTCTGGGTGCAAAGCCCGCTGTTCTGTACATTCCAATCGGTTTGGAAGCGGATCTTAAGGGTCTCGTCGACCTCGTGCACAACCGTGCGATCATCTGGAAAGACGAATCGCTTGGTGCGGAGTTCTTCTACGAAGATATCCCGGCTGATCTGGCTGACGAAGCTGCGAAGTATCGCAGCGACCTCATCGAGCTTGCTGTTGAGCAAGACGATGACGCCATGGAAGCCTATCTTGAAGGCAATGAGCCTGACGTTGCAACGCTGAAGGCGCTGATCCGCAAGGGCACGTTGAACCAGTCGTTCGTTCCAGTCTGCTGTGGTTCGGCGTTCAAGAACAAGGGCGTTCAGCCATTGCTCGACGCTGTTGTCGATTATCTGCCTTCGCCGCTCGACATTGAAGACGTTCAAGGCGTCAAGATGGACAGCCTTGAGCCAGACAGCCGCCCAGCAGCTGACGATGCGCCGTTCTCGGCACTCGCGTTCAAGGTCATGAACGATCCTTTCGTGGGTTCGCTGACCTTCATCCGCATTTATTCGGGTACGCTTGTCAAGGGCACCTACCTGAACTCGGTGAAGGACAAGAAGGAAAAGGTCGGGCGTATGCTCGAAATGCACGCCAACGAACGTAAGGACGTTGACGAAGCATTTGCAGGCGACATCATCGCGCTTGCCGGCATGAAAGAAACGACGACCGGTGACACTTTGTGCGCCGAACGTGCGCCAATCATCCTTGAGCGTATGGAATTCCCTGAGCCTGTTATCGAGCTTTCGGTTGAACCAAAGACCAAGGCTGACCAAGAAAAGATGGGCATCGCACTCAATCGTCTGTCGGCTGAAGATCCATCGTTCCGCGTTTCGACCGATCACGAATCGGGCCAGACGATCATTAAGGGTATGGGCGAGCTTCACCTCGACATCATCGTCGATCGTATGCGTCGTGAATTCAAGGTTGAAGCAAATGTCGGCGCGCCGCAGGTTGCGTACCGCGAATATCTCGCACGCGAAGTTGACATTGATTACACCCACAAGAAGCAGTCGGGTGGTTCGGGTCAGTTCGGCCGTATCAAGTTCACCGTAAAGCCGGGCGAGCGTGGCACGGGCATCATCTTCAAGGATGAAGTCAAGGGCGGTAACATTCCGAAGGAATATATCCCTTCGGTTGAAAAGGGCATGCGCGAAACCGCAGAGTCCGGATCGCTTATCGGCTTCCCAATCATCGACTTCGAAATCACGCTGTATGACGGCGCGTACCATGACGTCGACTCGTCGGCGCTGGCTTTCGAAATCGCTGGTCGTGCAGGCATGCGTGAAGCTGCGCAAAAAGCCGGCATCAAACTGCTTGAACCAATCATGAAGGTCGAAGTTGTATCTCCTGAGGAATATCTGGGCGATGTGATCGGCGACATGAACTCACGTCGTGGTCAAATCCAAGGCACTGACAGCCGCGGTAATGCGCAGGTTGTTGAGGCTATGGTGCCTTTGGCCAACATGTTCGGCTATGTGAACCAGCTTCGCTCGTTCACGCAAGGACGTGCAAACTATTCGATGTTCTTCAATCATTATGATGAAGTCCCATCGAACGTTGCGGCCGAAATCAAGGAGAAGCTTGCCTGATAGGCAAAAGCCGATTAATGGCGGCGCCTGATTCAGCAGGCGTCGTCCCACCTGATCAAAATATTACCTAATCGAAAGAAGGTTTGAGAAAATGGCAAAAGCTAAATTTGAGCGGACGAAACCGCATTGCAACATTGGTACCATCGGTCACGTTGACCACGGCAAGACCACGCTGACTGCAGCGATCACGAAGATCATGGCTGAAACTTACGGCGGTACCGCTGTTGATTTCGCTAACATCGATAAGGCTCCAGAAGAGCGCGAGCGCGGCATCACCATTTCGACGGCACACGTTGAATATGAAACTGCTGGTCGTCACTACTCACACGTCGACTGCCCAGGCCACGCTGACTATGTTAAGAACATGATCACCGGTGCGGCTCAGATGGACGGCGCTATCCTCGTTGTGAACGCTGCTGACGGCCCAATGCCACAGACTCGCGAGCACATCCTGCTGGCACGTCAGGTTGGCGTTCCTGCGCTTGTTGTTTACATGAACAAGGTTGACCAGGTTGACGACGAAGAAATTCTCGAGCTGGTTGAAATGGAAATCCGTGAGCTTCTTTCGAAGTATGATTTCCCAGGCGACGATATTCCAATCGTTCGTGGTTCGGCACTTGCTGCACTCGAAGGCCGTGACGACAACATCGGTAAGGAATCGGTCCTTGCACTGATGGCTGCCGTTGACGAAGCCATTCCTCAGCCAGAGCGTCCAGTCGACAAGCCATTCCTGATGCCAGTTGAAGACGTGTTCTCGATCTCCGGTCGTGGTACGGTTGTTACCGGCCGCGTTGAAACCGGAATCGTCAAGGTTGGCGAAGAAGTTGAAATCGTTGGTATCAAGGACACCAAGAAGACGACCGTTACCGGCGTTGAAATGTTCCGCAAGTTGCTCGATCAGGGTGAAGCTGGCGATAACATCGGTGCGCTTGTTCGTGGCGTAGGCCGTGAAGAAGTTGAGCGTGGTCAGGTTCTCTGCAAGCCAGGTTCGGTTATGCCGCACACTGAGTTTTCGGCAGAAATCTACGTTCTTTCGAAGGACGAAGGCGGCCGTCACACGCCATTCTTCGCAAACTACCGTCCACAGTTCTACTTCCGTACAACCGACGTGACCGGCGAAGTGATCCTTCCAGAAGGCACGGAAATGGTTATGCCAGGCGACAACGTAACCATCTCGGTTAAGTTGATTGCTCCAATCGCTATGGACCCAGGTCTTCGCTTCGCAATTCGCGAAGGCGGACGCACCGTCGGTTCTGGGGTTGTCAGCACCATCACGAAGTAATATAGGCCGCGCTTCCCGCCCGACTCTTTGATTCGGGCGGGGCGGTTTTTAGAATTTCAAAACAGCTGTTCCGGCTTCGAAAGCGCAAGTCGGAATGGCTGTTTTTCGGCTCTTTGATATTGATAGAATTTGGAAATTGGTGAACCCATGGAAACGCAGAATATTCGCATCCGTCTGAAAGCATTTGACCATCGCGTCCTCGATCAGGCGACTGGCGATATCGCAGACACCGCACGCCGCACTGGCGCGCTTATCCGTGGTCCAATTCCACTTCCTACCCGTATCGAAAAGTTCACAGTGAACCGCGGACCGCATGTTGACAAAAAGTCACGCGAGCAGTTCGAAGTTCGTACTTATAAAAGGTTGCTCGACATTGTGCAGCCCACGCCACAGACCGTAGACGCGCTCATGAAGCTCGACCTTGCTGCCGGTGTGAATGTCGAAATCAAATTGGCGTAAGCCGATATCTCTACGCATGTAGAGTGAGACAATAGGAATACCGCCGAGTTTACTCGGGCTGCGTTCCCCGTCTTACCAGATTGCTCATTAAGGTGAGCCACCGGTGCCTAGCCCGGACGGGGCAATGCTTAAAAATTCAGGGCTGGATTTAGGCGTCACGCCCTCCTGGCAATCCTGCCAGCCGGGCCTCTGACATAAGTTGGAGTATGGATCATGCGCACTGGCGTGATCGCGAAAAAGATGGGTATGATGCGCCTCTTCAATGAAGATGGCCGTCACGTACCTGTGACCGTTTTGGCGCTGGAAGGCTGCCAAGTGGTCGGAGCCCGCAATGCAGAGAAGGATGGCTATTTTGCTGTTCGTCTCGGTGCCGGCGCCCGTAAAGCGAAAAATGTAAACAAACCACAACGCGGCGAGTTCGCTAAAGCACAGGTCGAGCCAAAAGCGCGTGTTGCTGAATTCCGCGTTGATAATGCCGACGGCTTGCTGCCTGTCGGCGCTTCTCTTTCCGCAGACCATTTTGTTGACGGCCAGCTCGTCGACATCACGGGCCACACGCAGGGTAAAGGCTTTGCCGGCGCCATGAAGCGTTGGGGCTTCGGTGGTATGCGTGCATCGCATGGTGTGTCCATCACCCACCGTGCCCATGGTTCGACTGGCCAACGCCAGGATCCAGGCAAGGTGTTCAAGAACAAGAAGATGGCCGGTCACATGGGTGACCGTCAGCGCACACAACAAAATCTTGAAGTCGTCCGCACTGATGTTGCGCGCGGCCTCATCTTCGTAAAGGGTTCGGTACCTGGCGCGAAGAACGGTTGGTTGCTTGTTCGCGATGCCGTCAAGGTTCCTACACCTGAAGCTGCTCCGTTCCCCGGCGCGTTGAAGAATGACAATGAAGCCCCTGTGGTCGAAGATGTCATCATCAACACCGAAGTTGAAGTTGCAGATACCCCCGCTGTCGAAGCTGAAGCGCCTGCCGCTGAAGCTGCGCCCGCTGTCGAAGCACCTGCTGCTGACGCCGGCGAAGAAAAGAAGGAGGGCTAAGCCATGAAGCTCAAGGTTCAAACCCTCGACGCCAAGGCAAAGGGCGACATCGATCTGAATGACGACGTATTTGGCATTGAGCCACGCGCCGACATTCTGCACCGTGTCGTTACCTGGCAGCGTGAAAAGGCCCGCGGTACGGCTCGTCCGACCCGTGAGCGTTCAGACGTTGCCCGCACCGGCAAGAAATTCGGCAACCAAAAGGGTGGCGGTTCTGCCCGTCACGGTGACCGCGCTGCTCCGATCTTCATCGGTGGTGGTAAGGCCCATGGTGCCCGTCTGCGTGACTTTAACCCATCGTTGAACAAGAAGATCCGCGCATTGGGTCTGAAGATGGCGCTTTCGAGCAAAGCTAAGGCTGGTTCGCTTATCGTTCTTGAAGATCTTGATCTGGCTGCTGCAAAAACTGCCGCGCTTAAGGGTCAGGTTGGCAAGCTCGGTTTCGGCAAGACGACGCTGGTTATCGACGGCGACACCGTTAACGACAATTTCCGTATGGCTTCGGCTAACCTGGTCGGCATCAACGTGATGCCTGCTGTTGGTGCCAATGTTTATGACATTCTGAAGCATGACACGCTGGTCTTGACCCGCGCTGCGGTCGAGAAACTGGAGGCCCGTTTCAATGGCTAAGGATAAAGCAATCGACGTGCGTCATTATGACGTGATCGTTGCACCGCACATCACCGAAAAGGCGACCCTGCTGTCGGAGCACAATGCTGTTGTGTTCAAAGTCACGGGTAGCTCGACCAAGCCACAGATCAAGGCAGCTGTTGAAGCCCTGTTCGACGTCAAGGTCCTGAACGTGAATACGCTCGTGCAAAAGGGCAAAACCAAGCGCTGGAAGGGCAAGCCTTACACGCGTTCGGATGTCAAAAAAGCAATCGTCACTTTGGCCGAAGGCCAGAGCATTGACGTGACCACCGGTATTTAAGGGCAGGATAATGGCACTCAAAAGCTACAAACCAACTAGCCCCGCCCGTCGCGGCCTTGTGCTGGTTGACCGGTCGAGCCTCTACAAAGGCGGTCCTGTTAAGGGACTGACCGAAGGTAAGAGCAAGACCGGCGGCCGTAACAACAAGGGTCACGTGACTTCGCGCGGTATCGGCGGCGGTCATAAGCAAAAATATCGTCTGATCGACTTTAAGCGTCGTAAATGGGATATGCCTGCAACTGTTGAGCGTCTGGAATATGACCCCAACCGTTCGGCCTTCATCGCACTTGTAAAGTACGAAGATGGTGAACTGGCCTACATCCTTGCACCACAGCGTCTTGCCGTAGGCGACGTTGTTGTTGCCGGCGAAAAGACCGACGTTAAGCCAGGCAACGCCATGTTGCTGAGCCAGATGCCGGTTGGTACGATTTGCCACAACATCGAAATGAAGCCCGGTAAGGGTGGTCAGATCGCACGTTCGGCAGGCACATATGTGCAGCTGGTCGGTCGTGACGGTGGCCGCGTTATCGTTCGCCTGAACTCAGGCGAGCAGCGCTACATTCTCGGTACGTGCATGGGTACAGTTGGCGCGGTTTCGAACCCTGACAACTCGAACACGACCCTTGCCAAGGCAGGCCGCAATCGCTGGCGCGGCATTCGCCCGCTGACGCGCGGTGTTGCTAAGAACCCTGTCGATCACCCGCATGGTGGTGGTGAAGGTCGTACATCAGGTGGCCGTCATCCGGTTACACCTTGGGGTAAGCCAACAAAGGGTGCTCGTACCCGCAGCAACAAGTCGACCGACCGGATGATCATCCGTTCGCGGCATGCTAAGAAGAAGAGGTAACTCATGTCTCGTTCCGTCTGGAAAGGTCCGTTTGTTGACCTCTATCTGCTGAAAAAAGCAGAAACCGCTCAGGAATCATCGAAGGCTGCGCCGATCAAGACTTGGTCGCGTCGTTCGACAATCCTGCCTCAGTTCGTTGGCCTGACGTTCAGCGTCTATAATGGCCACAAGTTCATTCCCGTTTCGGTGAATGAGGACATGGTCGGCCATAAGCTTGGTGAGTTCGCTCCAACGCGTACTTATCATGGCCATGGCGCAGATAAGAAGGGCAAACGCTAATGGGTAAGGCATCCGCACCCCGTCGCGTCGCCGACAATGAAGCTCTGGCAGTGGGCACAACCATTCGTGGTTCGGCTCAAAAGCTTGGCCTCGTTGCCGCGCTGATCCGTGGCAAGAAAGCCGAAGACGCGCTCAACATTCTGAAATTCTCCACAAAGGGAATGGCAGAAGACGTGCGCAAGGTTCTGGCATCCGCCATCGCCAACGCCGAAAACAACCATAACCTCGACGTCGACAGCCTTGTCGTTGCCGAGGCAAGCGTTGGCAAGGCGCTGACCATGAAGCGTTTCATGGCACGTGGCCGCGGCAAATCGAGCCGGATCATCAAACCATTCAGCCGTCTGCGCATCGTTGTGCGTGAACAGCAAGAAGAGGCATAAGTCATGGGTCAGAAATCAAATCCAATCGGGCTTCGCCTGCAGATCAACCGGACTTGGGATAGCCGCTGGTACGCCGAAGGTGCGGACTATGGCCGCATGCTTCTGGAAGATATCAAGATCCGTAAGTTCATCTTTGAAACACTGCCACAAGCAGCGATTTCAAAGGTCGTCATCGAGCGTCCTGCCAAGAATTGCCGCGTTTCAATCTACGCAGCACGTCCTGGCGTGATCATCGGCAAGAAGGGTGCGGACATTGAGAAGCTGAAAAAGCAGATCAATAAGTTCACTACCGCTGAAGTGTCGTTGAACATCGTTGAAATCCGCAAGCCGGAAGTCGACGCGAAGCTCGTAGCGCAGGGTATTGCTGACCAGCTTATCCGCCGTATCGCATTCCGCCGCGCCATGAAGCGTGCGATGCAATCGGCGATGCGTCTGGGTGCAGAAGGTATCAAGATTACCTGTGGTGGTCGTTTGGGCGGCGCAGAAATTGCACGCGTTGAATCGTACCGTGAAGGCCGCGTGCCTGCGCATACGCTTCGTGCCAACATTGACTATGCCGAAGCCGAAGCACTGACTGCTTATGGCATCATCGGCATTAAATGCTGGATCTTCAAAGGCGAAATCTTGGGTCATGACCCAATGGCAACTGACCGGCTGATGATGGAAGCACAGACTTCCGGCGTCCGTCCGCAGTCTGACCGCCGCTAAAGGTTAGGAACGAGACATGTTGCAACCAAAGAAAACAAAGTTCCGCAAGCAGTTCAAGGGACGCATCAAGGGCGAAGCCAAGGGCGGGTCTGACCTGAACTTCGGTTCATACGGCCTGAAGGCGCTTGAACCAGAGCGGATTACCGCACGTCAGATCGAAGCGGCTCGCCGCGCGATTACGCGTCACATCCGCCGTCAGGGCCGTTTGTGGATCCGTATCTTCCCGGACGTGCCGGTCACGAAAAAGCCTGCCGAAGTTCGTCAGGGTAAGGGCAAGGGTTCGGTCGAATATTGGGCAGCCAAGGTTAAGCCTGGCCGTATCATGTTTGAACTCGACGGTGTTCCCGGTCCAATCGCAGCTGTCGCATTTCAGCGTGCAGCCATGAAACTGCCAATCAAGACCAAGGTCGTGGCGCGTCTCGGCGACACCTCGCATCTGGGAGCATCATAAGATGAGCAAAACCGAAGATCTCCGCGTCAAGAGCGACGATCAGCTTGCTGTTCAGCTCGGCGAATTGAAGCGCGAAGCGTTTAACCTGCGTTTCCAATCGGCCACTGGCCAGATGGAAAAGCCGGCACGTGTGCGTGAAGTGCGCCGTGACATCGCCCGCATCAAAACCCTGCAGGGTGAGCGCCAGCGCGCCGCCGCAAAGACGGCATAAGGAGCTACCCATGCCAAAACGTATTCTCACAGGGACCGTGGTCTCCGACAAGAATGACAAGACCATTGTCGTTCTCGTCGAGCGCAAAGTGAAGCACCCGCTTTACGGCAAGATCATTCGTCGCACGAAGAAGTATCACGCCCATGACGAAAACAACGTCGTGAAAGAAGGCCAAGTCGTCCGCATCGAAGAGTGCGCGCCGATTTCCAAAAACAAGACCTGGCGCTTGGTAGCTGACGCTGCCGCCCCGGCCGCCGCAACGAAGGAGGATTGATTCCATGATTCAGATGCAATCCAATCTCGATGTTGCGGACAACAGCGGCGCAAAGCGCGTTCAATGCATCAAGGTGCTTGGCGGTTCCAAGCGTCGCGTAGCTGGCGTGGGCGACATCATCGTGGTGTCGATCAAAGAAGCAGCACCGCGCGGTAAGGTAAAGAAGGGTGACGTGCACAAGGCCGTTATCGTTCGTACCCGCAAAGACATCCGCCGTGCAGACGGTTCGGTTATCCGCTTCGACTCCAATGCTGCCGTTCTTATCGGCAACAACAAGGAGCCGATTGGCACACGTATCTTCGGACCAGTGGTTCGTGAGTTGCGCGCCAAGAACCACATGAAAATCATCAGCTTGGCACCGGAGGTGCTATAACAATGGCTCTGGCAAAAATCAAAAAGGGTGACACGGTCGTCGTGCTCGCCGGTAAAGACAAGGGCAAATCCGGCGAAGTAACCGCCGTAATGCCTAAGGACAGCAAAGTCGTCGTCGCAGGCGTCAACATTGCTGTGCGTCACCGGAAAGCTTCGCAGGCAAACCCGCAGGGCGGTCTCGATCGCTTTGAAGCACCGCTGCACATTTCGAATGTGGCTTTGGCGGATCCGAAAACAGGCAAGGCAACACGCGTTCGCGTGGAAACCAAGGACGGCAAGAAGGTCCGCGTGGCCGTGAAGTCCGGGGAGACGATCAGTGGCTGATACCAAATATACTCCACGTATGAAGAAGCTGTATGACGATAGCGTCGTTAAGGGCTTGACTGAAAAGTTCGGTTACACAAACCGCTTCGCAGTGCCAAAGATCGAAAAGATCACACTCAACATGGGTGTTGGTGAGGGTTCGCAGGACAAGAAGAAGGTTACGACCGCTCTTGCTGAAATGGAACTGATCGCTGGTCAAAAGCCAGTCATCACCAAGGCGAAGAAATCCATCGCTGGCTTCAAGCTGCGTGAAGGCATGCCAATCGGCGTGAAAGTAACGCTGCGTGGCGCCCAGATGTATGAATTCCTGGATCGCCTCGTCACCATCGCAATGCCACGCATTCGCGATTTCCGTGGCCTGAACCCAAAGAGCTTTGACGGCCGTGGCAACTTTGCGATGGGTCTCAAGGAACAGATCATTTTCCCAGAAATCAGCTATGACGCCATCGACACGGTGCGCGGCATGGATGTGATCGTAACGACTTCGGCAAACTCGGACGACGAGGCGCGCGAACTGCTTAAGCTGTTCGGCTTCCCGTTCCCTGTAGAAGAAGCTGACGAAAAGGCGGCTGCATAATGGCTAAACTGAGCTCCATAAACAAGAACGAGCGTCGCAAGAAGCTGGCGAAGAAATACGCCGGACGTTATGCGAAGTTGAAGGCGATGGCGAAAGACCAGTCGTTGGATGACAGCGAGCGTTTGATTGCACGCCTGAAAATGGCTGAAATTCCCCGCAATGGTAACCCGCACCGCGTGCGTAACCGTTGCGAAACCACCGGGCGTCCTCGCGGCGTATACCGTAAATTCAAGCTGAACCGTATCGAACTGCGTAATCTTGCCAATAAGGGCATGATCCCGGGCGTTACGAAGTCGAGCTGGTAAGGATAAGATAGATGGCAATGACCGATCCTTTGGGTGATATGCTCACCCGTATCCGCAACGGCCAGCGGGCGAAGAAAGACTCTGTAGTCTCGCCAGCGTCCAGCCTGCGTACCCGCGTTCTCGATGTTCTGCAGCGTGAAGGCTATATTCGCGGTTACAGCGAAGAAGCTTTGGGTGCACATAAGGGCATCCGCATCGAGCTGAAATATTTCGAAGGCGCTCCTGCTATTCAGCATGTCGCCCGCGTTTCGAAGCCTGGTCGCCGCGTATATTCAGGAAGCCAAGAGCTTCCCGTTATCCGCAACGGCCTTGGCATCACCATCGTTTCGACGCCAAAGGGCGTTCTGTCTGACGCCGAAGCGCGCGCACAGAATGTCGGCGGCGAAATCCTGGCGGAGGTATTCTAATGAGCCGCATTGGTAAGAAACCTGTTCCCATTCCTGCCGGCGTAACCGCCAGCATGGAAGCGGGCACGCTTTCGGTCAAAGGACCGAAGGGCGAACTGAAAATGCCTATGAGCGACCTTATCTCTTACGAGATGCAGGACGACGGCCTTTTGGTAAAGCCTGCCAATGGCAGCAAGGCAGCCCGCGCATTTTGGGGCATGCAGCGTACGTTGGTACAGAACCTCGTTACGGGTGTGACCGAAGGCTTTACGAAAGTCCTCGAAATCACCGGCGTTGGTTATCGTGCAAACACCCAGGGCAAGATGTTGAAGCTGCAACTTGGTTATAGCCATGATGTCGACTTCGCGATCCCGGAAGGCATTGAAATCAAGACACCTGATAACACCACGGTGGAAATTTCAGGTATCGACAAGCAGAAGGTTGGGCAGGTTGCTGCTGAAATCCGTCGCTGGAGGAAGCCAGAGCCATATAAGGGCAAGGGCATCAAGTACCGCGGCGAATATATCTTCCGCAAGGAAGGGAAGAAGAAATAATGGCAAAATTGTCTCTCTTTGCAAGGCGCCGTCAACGCGTTCGTTCGAAATTGCGGGCGCAGGTTGCTGGACGTCCTCGTCTTTCCGTGCACCGCACTGGTCGCCACATCTATGCGCAAGTCATTGACGATTCGAAGGGCGCGACCATCGCGTCTGCTTCGACCCTCGACAAGGACGTGAAGGCTAAGAACGGCTCGACAACTGAAGCTGCGGCGGATGTTGGCAAGCGGGTAGCCGAAGCTGCTAAGAAAGCTGGTATTTCCAGCGTGGTTTTTGATCGTGGCGGGTTCCTGTTTCACGGTCGCGTCAAAGCGCTTGCTGATGCAGCGCGCGAAGGCGGATTGGAGTTCTGATGATGGCTGAAAACATTGAAAGCACCGTATCTGTGACTGACGGCGCAGCTCCTGAAGCAGCCGAAGGTCAACGTCGCGGTCGCGGCGCGCGTGCCGGCGGTGATAATCGTGGCGGTGGCCGTGGTCGTAACAACGATCGTCGTCCTGCACAGGAAGAAGATGATGGCACGATCGAAAAGCTCGTTCACATCAACCGCGTTTCGAAAACTGTTAAGGGCGGTAAGCGCTTCGGTTTTGCGGCACTCGTCGTCGTTGGTGATGGCCAGGGTCGCGTAGGCTTTGGTCATGGTAAAGCACGCGAAGTGCCAGAAGCCATTAACAAGGCTACTGCGGCTGCCAAGAAATCGATGATCCGCGTTGCCCTGAAAGATGGTCGTACGTTGCATCACGACGGCAAGGGCCATTTCGGCGCTGGCAAGGTGACGTTGCGTTCGGCACCAGCCGGTACCGGCATCATCGCAGGCGGGCCAATGCGCGCTGTCTTCGAAAGCCTTGGCGTTGCGGACGTTGTGACCAAATCGGTCGGTACGTCGAACCCTTATAACATGATCCGTGCTACTTTCGCGGCGCTGTCTGAACAGACCAGCCCCAAGTCGGTAGCGCAGCGTCGCGGCAAGAAAATCGCCGACCTTCTTGGTCGCGGTGGCAGCAAAACTGCTGAAGCCGACGCAGAAGCTATTGCGGAGTAATCGATATGGCGAAGATTAAACTGAAGCAGACCGGTTCGCCGATCCGCCGTCCAGCCTCACAGCGCGCAACTTTGAAGGGCCTTGGCCTTGACAAGATGAACCGCGTTGTCGAAATCGAAGACACAGCCGAAGTGCGCGGAATGATCCGCACAGTTCGTCACATGGTCCAAATTCAGGACTAATAACATCAGCGCGAATTAAAGCGAAAGCGAGTGCACGACATGAAATTGAATGACATTAAAGACAATGAAGGCGCCCGCCATCGCCGTATGCGCGTTGGCCGTGGTATTGGTTCGGGCAAAGGCAAGACCTCGGGTCGCGGCCAAAAGGGTCAGACCAGCCGTTCGGGTGTTTCGATCAACGGATTTGAAGGCGGCCAGATGCCACTTCACATGCGTATTCCAAAGCGCGGCTTCAACAACATCTTCGCCAAGGACCATGCAGAAGTAAATCTGGGCATGATCCAGAAGTTTATCGATGCTAAGAAAATCGACATCAAAGCTGTTGTTGACCATGCGGCGTTGAAGGCTGCTGGTCTTGCACGTGGTGGCAAGGATGGCGTCCGTTTGTTGGCCAAGGGTGAACTCACGTCCAAGGTGAACTTCTCTGTCGCTGGTGCTTCGAAGGCAGCCGTTGAGGCCGTTGAAAAGGCCGGTGGCAAGGTTGAAGTACTGGTGAAGGCTTCTGCATCGGAAAAAGCCGCTGCGAAGAAATCTTCGGTCAAGAACGCTGCTAAAGAAGCTGCGGCCAAGAAATAAGACGGGAGCGAACACTTCGCTCTTGTCATGCCAGCCCCGCTTCCCGATATGGGCTGGCGGGGTTTGACATTTCTGGGGTTCATCCAGATACCGTCAGGCGAAATTTTTGGGGTGAAGCCGTTGCGCGATTACAGCGCATTTACGGTTAATCCGGAACCAAGGAACGTATATCATGGCATCTAGGGCCGACCAAATGGCATCGAACCTCAATTTATCGAAGTTCGGGCAGGCAACAGAGCTTAAGAACCGCATCTGGTTCACTATCGGCGCGCTCATCATATTCCGGATGCTGAGCTTCGTGCCGCTGCCGGGCGTTGATCCCATCGCGCAAGCAGCCCTTTATGCGAATAACGCCGCCGGCGGCGTTCTCGATATCTTCAACACTTTCTCGGGCGGCAGCCTTGAGCGCATGAGCCTCATCGCGCTTGGCGTCATGCCCTATATTACTGCGTCGATCGTCGTGCAGCTCGCTGCATCGCTGTCGCCTACGCTTGCTGCCATCAAGAAAGAGGGCGAGAGCGGACGCAAGAAACTTAACCAATATACGCGCTACGGCACGGTTTTCCTGACCGCGGTGCAGGGATATTTCCTTGCCGCAGGGCTTGAAAGCCTCGCTGCGGCCAATGGCATTAGCGCGGTTGTTGAGCCGGGCATGATGTTCCGCGTCGTTGCGACTATCAGCCTTATTGGCGGCACCATGTTCCTGATGTGGCTGGGTGAACAGATTACGTCGCGCGGTATTGGCAACGGTATCTCGTTGATCATCATGGCGGGTATCGTCGCCCAAATGCCACGGTTGTTCGCACAGCTTCTTGAAGGCGGACGGACCGGATCGATCAGCGGCTTTCTGATCGTCGGCTTTTTGTTGATGTTTGTCGGCCTGACTTTGCTGATCTGTTTCATGGAGCGCGGCTAGCGCCGGGTACTTATTCAATATCCAAAGCGTGCGACGCAGCGCGGCATGATGCAAGCTGACCGCAGCCATCTTCCGTTGAAGATCAACACTGCTGGCGTAATCCCGCCGATTTTTGCATCGTCATTGTTGCTGTTGCCGATCACTATTACGCAGCTTGGTGGAAACAGGGTTGCGGGTGAAAGCGCGATGGGTGACTTTGTCATCACGTTGAACCAGTATTTGGCGCATGGGCAGCCGGTGTATCTGGCGCTCTATGGCCTCGGCATCATCTTCTTCTGTTTCTTTTACACCGCTGTGGTGTTCAATCCGGAAGAAACATCCGAGAATTCGAAGAAAGCTGGTGGCTTCATTCCGGGGATTCGTCCGGGCAAGAACACCGAATCTTATCTCGATTATGTTCTGACACGCATCACCGTTTTGGGTGCCGCCTATCTGACATTGGTCTGCTTGCTGCCTGACTATGTCATGGGGCAAACTGGCCAGCAGCAGTTCTTCGCTATTGGCGGAACCAGCCTGCTCATTCTGGTCAACGTCACCATTGATACGATTTCACAGATTCAGAGCCATCTGCTCGCCCACCAATATGGGGATTTGCTGAAGAAGGCCAAGTTGAAGGGTGGACGCGCCCGTTAAGGGGTGCGACATCGAAACGAACAGGGAAACGTTTCATGAATATCATCCTTTTGGGGCCTCCTGGCGCAGGCAAAGGAACGCAGGCTGCATTTCTCGTCGAGAAATATGGCATGGTGCAATTGTCGACCGGCGACATCCTGCGCGCTGCCGTTAAGGCTGGCACTGAAGTCGGTAAAATGGCGGATGAGATCATGAAGGCGGGGAAACTTTTCCCAGACGAATTGATGGCCGAAATTCTTGGTGAGCATATGGATGCGATCCCTGCGGACAAGGGCCTGATTTTTGACGGCTACCCACGCACGGCGCCGCAAGTCGCACTTCTCGATGGCCTGTTGTCCGCGCGCCAACGGACACTCCATTATGTGATTGAACTGGTTGTAGACGAAGACGCGTTGGTCGAACGCGTTGTTGGCCGTTTCACCTGCGCCAATTGCGGTGATGGCTATCATGACGTTTTCAAAAAACCGGTCAAAGCCGATACATGTGACAAATGCGGATCACATGAATTTAAACGTCGTCCCGATGACAATGAAGAAACCGTCCGCACCCGCATGGCGGAGTATCGCGCAAAGACCGAACCGATCTTGCCACTATATGATGCCCGCGGCCTTGTAAGCCGCGTGGATGGCATGGCACCGATTGACGACGTAACGAAGGCGATTGAAGCGATCATCGCCTGACGCCCGCTGAAACAAGTTAAACGTGACGGAAATGGAAACGGTTGTTAGAAACCCGTTCCATGAAACATCTTGTCATCACGGCAGCTATATTGGCTGCAACAGCATCGCCGGCATTTGCGGACGTTAAAGCTGCGTCGGAAACCGGTTTTAACGTCATCCACATCGCCACGGTTCAGGCAACGCCCGATGAGATTTGGACGCGCCTGATTGCGCCAAAGGACTATTGGAACAAATCGCATAGCTGGTCGGGCTCTACCGCCGGTTTTTATATCGATGCGCAAGCCAATGGGTGCTTTTGCGAACTGTTTCAGGAAACCGACGCCAATGGGAAGGTCAAGACCGTCGGAAGCGTCGAGCATATGCGCGTTATTTTTGCGCAACCCGGCAAAGTCTTGCGGATGCAAGGCGCGTTGGGGCCGCTCCAGTCGGAAGCGGTGATTGGCACGCTGACCGTTGCTATGGAACCCGCAAAGCAAGACGGCGCCACACGCGTCAGCTTCTCTTATGTTGTTGGCGGCTATATGCGCTATAAGGTTGCTGAAATCGCGCCGGCGGTCGATAAGGTATTGGGCGAGCAATTTAAAAATATGCTGCTGCCGTTTACGCCTTCTGCGGCTGAAGCACCCAAGGCTGACGGATTTAACTTGGATGTTGAGACGTTGGACATTGGTCCCGCGCCTGACGCTGCCGAGACAGATGACGCACCAGCGGACTCGGCAACCCAAGATGATCCGGTCGCTGATCCGCCCGCACCGGAGCCAAACTAATTGGCTGCGGGGGGAAGCAAGCCACGTTCGGGCGGAAAATTAGAAATTGGCTGGTGCGAAATGGTCGATGTGCCGAGCCTTGGCCTGTCGCACGTGCACGCAAAAATGGACACGGGCGCAGCGACATCATCGATACATGCAACCCGGATTAAGCCGATCGTCCGCGATGGCAAGCCGTGGGTTGAATTCTGGTTCCGTCTGAATGCGGGCGAAAAGCCAAAGCGCTATGAAGCGCCCGTCATAGACCGGCGGATGGTGCGATCGTCCAATGGTGACACGCAAGAACGCTATGTCATCTCAGCGCAATTTTGTTTTGGTAAACTGTGTTGGAACGGACAGCTCACCTTGGCGAACCGGCGTTCCATGGCCTTTCCCTTGCTAATTGGCCGACGGGCGCTAAGGCGCGGCTTTCTGGTCAATAGCGCACGACGGTGGGTATTGGGCAAGCCAGCGAATCAAGGACAAAAGAGCACATGAAAATCGCCATGTTGGCGCGCAACGCCGACCTATACTCGCATCAACGGCTCGTCGAAGCCGCGCTGGCGCGCGGACATGAAATCGACGTGCTGAATACGTTGCGGGTGACCATGAATATCACGTCGCACCGTCCCGAAGCATATTATCAGGGCGCGAAGCTCGGCAAATATGACGCGGTGATCCCGCGCATTGGCGCGTCCATTACATTTTACGGACTCGCTGTGCTGCGCCAATTTGAAATGATGAACGTATGGTCGTTAAACGAAAGCGTTGCGATTGGCCGATCCCGCGACAAGCTGCGGTCGCTGCAGATTTTGGCGCGCAAGGGGCTTGGTTTGCCGGTCACGGCGTTCGCCCATGATCCCAAGCAAACCGACGAAGTCATCAAAATGGTTGGCGGCGCGCCGGTTGTGATCAAGCTCTTGGAAGGCACGCAGGGCATTGGTGTGGTTTTGGGCGAGACTGAAAAGTCGGCCCGCTCCGTTATTGAGGCGTTCCGCGGGGCCAACGTGAACATCCTTGTGCAGGAATTTATCAAAGAAGCAAATGCGACCGACATCCGTTGCTTTGTGATCGGTAATAAGGTTGTTGCATCGATGCAGCGCAAGGGCGCTGAGGGGGATTTTCGATCCAACCTGCACCGTGGTGGTTCGGCCGAAGCCATAAAAATCACGCCGGAAGAACGCTCCACCGCGGTCCGCGCGGCGCGCGCCATGGGGTTAAATGTCGCTGGCGTCGATATGCTGCGGTCCAACCATGGCCCGGTCATCATGGAAGTGAACAGCTCGCCCGGGCTTGAAGGAATCGAGAAAGCCAGCGGCAAGGATATTGCGAGCCGGATTATTGCGTTCATCGAAGAAAACGCAATTGCCGGCAAAACCAAGACCAAAGGCAAGGGATAGCGCGCCGCTAGCCTTGACAGTTTGTGCGACTCACCGTAAGGCGGCGTCAATTCCGAACATCTGGTGCAGCCAGCAGCGCTTTTACGCGTCCGCTGGTTTTGTGCGTTTCGGAATATCATCAGCGTTGAGATAGGGTTTGTCTTTCGGGGCACCTGTGGAGCAGGAGTAAATAAATAGGCACGTATTGCCGGAGTTAACATTCCAACCAACAAGCGCGTGATCATTGCGCTTACCTACATTCACGGTATCGGCCGCACTAAAGCCGTCGAAATCGCGACAAAGCTGGGAATTGATCATAGCCGTCGTGTGCAGGACCTTTCGGATGCCGAAGTTCTGCAAATCCGCGAAACCATCGATGCGGGCTACACCGTAGAAGGCGATCTTCGCCGCAACACATCGATGAACATCAAGCGTTTGATGGATCTCGCCTGCTACCGTGGCCTTCGCCACCGTAAGGGCCTTCCAGTCCGTGGCCAGCGTACGCATACCAATGCGCGCACCCGCAAGGGCAAGTCCAAGGCAATCGCGGGCAAGAAGAAGTAATCACGGGCTTTTGCCTGATTATTTTTTCTTCGCATTTTCGAATAGGATACACATTATATGGCACGCGAACCACAGCGCATTAAAAAGCGGGAGCGTAAAAATATTTCGGCAGGCGTCGCGCACGTCAATGCCAGCTTCAACAACACAATGATCACGATCACCGATGCCCAGGGCAACGCGATCAGCTGGTCATCCGCAGGAACCATGGGTTTTAAGGGCAGCCGCAAGTCGACGCCTTATGCCGCACAGGTTGCAGCGGAAGACGCAGGCAAGAAGGCCGCTGAACACGGCGTTCGTACGCTTGAAGTCGAAGTTAAGGGCCCCGGTTCGGGTCGTGAATCGGCACTTCGCGCATTGCAGGCGGTGGGTTTCACCATCACCTCGATCCGTGACGTGACATCGATCCCGCACAACGGCGTCCGTCCTTCCAAGCGTCGGCGCGTTTAAGCATTCGTTTCAGGGGCGGCTGGTCAGTCGTTCCTTCTTTTACCCGCGAGCCGGCACGGTGCACCAAATTGCCGGTCCCGCAAAACCCAAGGGGAAATCCATGTCCGTCAATATCAAGAACTGGCAGGAACTGAAAAAGCCCAACGCACTTGAACTCAAGTCAGGTAGCGATGCGAAGCGTAAGGCAACTTTTGTTGCAGAGCCGCTGGAGCGTGGCTTTGGTTTGACTCTCGGCAATGCGCTGCGTCGCGTATTGCTTTCATCGCTGCAGGGCGCAGCGATCACATCGATCAAAATCGAAAATGTGTTGCACGAATTCTCGTCGCTCGCGGGCGTTCGTGAAGATGTCACCGACATCGTTTTGAACATCAAGCAGGTTGCGTTGAAGATGGAGGGCGAAGGTCCAAAGCGTCTTCAGCTTTCGGCAACTGGCCCCGGCGCGGTAACCGCTGGTGACATCGCTGTTTCGGGCGACATCCAAGTGATGAACCCTGATCTCGTCATCTGTCATCTCGACGATGGCGCGACGCTGAACATGGAAATCACTGCCGACATCGGTAAGGGTTATGTTCCTGCCGTCGCCAACCGTCCAGCGGATGCGCCAATTGGCCTCATTCCGGTCGACAGCCTGTATTCGCCTGTTCGTCAGGTCGCATACAAGGTGGACAATGCACGCATCGGTCAAGAACTTGACTATGACAAGTTGTCGCTGACCGTCGAAACCGACGGCACCGTAACGCCAGAAGACGCCGTGGCTTATGCCGCACGCATTCTTCAGGACCAGTTGCAAGTGTTCGTCCACTTCGAAGATTCGATGGCCGCATCGTCGCCAATGATTGGCATGGCAGCACCATCGGCTTCTTCCGAAGAATCGGATGCAAACCAGCTCAACCGTTATCTTCTCAAGAAGGTCGACGAATTGGAATTGTCGGTCCGCAGCGCAAACTGCCTCAAGAACGACAACATCATTTACATTGGAGACCTCGTTCAAAAGAGCGAAGCCGAAATGCTGCGCACGCCTAATTTCGGTCGCAAGTCGCTGAACGAAATCAAGGAAGTGCTCTCGTCGATGGGCTTGCGCCTTGGCATGGACATCCCCGGATGGCCGCCAGAAAACATCGAAGAGATGGCAAAGAAGCTTGAGCAAGAACTGCTTGGCTAAAGAATATTGGGCCGAGGCAGTGCTTCGGCCCAACCAAAAGGGAAATGGCCGCCCTTAAACGGCCAGGATCGGGGTACCTGATACGGCCCCCCTACGAACGAAGGAATTGAATATGCGCCATAAAGTTGGCCACCGTAAGCTGCAACGTACCACGTCGCACCGTACCGCGATGCTTCGCAACATGGCAGCGTCGCTTATCAAGCACGAACAGATCAAGACGACTTTGCCCAAGGCGAAGGAACTGCGTCCTTATATCGAAAAGCTGATCACGCTTGCGAAGAAGGGTGGCTTGTCCAACCGTCGCCTCGCGATGAGCCGTTTGATGGACGACAAGCAGCTGGTAAAGTTGTTTGACGAACTGGCAACGCGCTATGCCGACCGCAGCGGTGGTTACAGCCGCGTGATCAAGGCTGGCTTCCGTGGATCCGATGCGGCACCAATGGGCGTCATCGAACTCGTTGACCGCAATGTCGACGCCAAGGGTCAGGACAGCGGCCCAGTTGAAGTATTGGACGACGCTGAATAAGCAGGTCTTGCTTTAAGAGTTTCAAAAGGGCGGTATCCGAAAGGGTGCCGCCCTTTTTCATGGGTTTATGATTTCGTCTGAGCGCTTCGATTGGCCAACCAAAAGAGTAGGCTGGAAATCAACCATGCCACCGAAAGCACAATCGTAAACCGTCCGCCGCGCGCGTCGCTGCCCAATATGCCGGCAAAGACGCCAATGTTGATCTGCACTATGCCGGCAACCAACATGGCCTGCTGCAATATGCGCCTGCGAAACCGCGACGCGATGCTGCCGACGATGGCGATCAGCAAGACCAAGCCGAACCATAAATTGGTCGGGTTATCTTCATTGCCGATCATGCCGACAGCCAAGTTGGACCAGATGACCATGAACCCCGCCAGTACGGCAAACATTGAGCCGAGGCGGAAATACCAGTTGGATGACAGGCGCACCGCGAATTCAATCAGGCCACCCACTATCCCGAAAATGATGGCGGCGACGATGAAGTCGGTTTCGTCCCAGTTAACTTCTGTTGTGAACTGCATCGCGACCAACGGCGTCAGGATAAGCGCTACAGCGCCGCCCCAGCCCAAGATCCGCCAGATATTCCGTCGCGGCCTTGCTGGCCCATTATTCTCTGCATGCATAGCATTGCCCTTTTCCGTGAATGAGAGCTATGCATACAAGGCAGCGACATTGCAGGCATGAGCAGGACATGAGCATTTGGTGAAAAATGAAATCAGATAGTCTCCGGTTCGGCCGCTTCACGCTTCAGGGCAGCAGCCGACGCCTGTATTGCGATGGCGTGGTCGTCGATGTCTCCAGCCGCTATTTCGATGCGCTTGTTTTGCTCGCAACCAATGCCGGCGCGCTTGTGTCGAAAGACCAGTTCATGGACGATGTCTGGCGCGGTGTTCCTGTCACCGACGAAGCGCTCACACAATGTATTCGCAGCCTGCGCCGCGTGCTTGGGGATGATGCCGCGCGGCCGATGTTTATCGAGACCGTTCCAAAGCATGGCTATCGCTTCATTGCTCCAGTCGAACGCGACGTTGGCCCAGTAGCCACGACTTCGGTCGCAACGGCGACCACGACCGATTGGGCGACATTTTGGGCACTGGGCGGGGCGGGCGTTGTCGGCGGTGGCCTGGCGGGGCTGCTGGGCGGTTTGTTTTACGGTTTTGCCGGGGCCTCGCAGCCAATGGCACCGGGCATGGGCGCGACGTCCATCGTCCTTGTCCTGACCGCGATTACCGTGCTGGTCGCGTTATTGGGCGCTGCGGGCGTGAGCTTCGGCATTGCTGCGATTGGCCTGTGGAATTCCGGGCGCTGGTCCGCAACGATGGCCGGCGGCGCGGTGGGCGGTTTCCTTATCGGCGGTATTGTGAAGCTGCTTGGCTTGGATGCGTTTAATTTGGTGCTCGGGCAATCGCCCACCCAAATGACGGGCGCGCTGGAAGGTGTGGTGATTGGTGCCTCGGTCGGCCTTGGGCTATGGCTTGGCCGACGGCAGGCGCGCCACATGCCGCTGCGTTTCGCGATACTGCCGGCAGCTTTGATCGGTGGCCTTGGCGGTGCAGGTATTGTTATGGCCGGTGGGCGCTTGCTTGGCGGCAGCATATATGAGCTGGCCCGGCTTCTTCCCCAATCGCGGCTGCGGTTCGACCAGATTGGTGGCTTCTTTGGCGAAACTGGCTTTGGCCCCATCAGTCAGATCGTCACCGCCGGTCTGGAGGGCATGTTGTTTGCCGCAGGCGTTACCGCTGCCATCTTGTTGGCCCAGCGGCAGCGGGGTGCATGATTTCGACGAAAATGCGAAATATTCTTGCGGGCGACGGCGGGAATAGTTGGCGTTCACGCCTCGACGCTATAGTCGGATGACAAAGAATTCGAGAGTTGGGGAAATGATAATATGCGAAGTGTATTTTTGGTCGGTGCAGCCTTCATGATGGCCCCGATTTCGTCGGGCGCTGTGGCCGCAAATTCAGCCACCGCCGATGTCGCAGGCACATTGACCTATCCGCAGACCAAAACCGTCAATGTCGTCGATGAACAATTCGGTGTGAAGGTTGCCGATCCCTATCGCTGGCTGGAAGATGATGTGCGCGTCAATCCCGAAGTCGCCGAATGGGTGAAGGCGCAAAATGCCGTCACCGACGCATATTTGGAAACATTGCCCGGCAAGAAAATACTCGCCGAGCGCATGAAAAAGCTTTTCGATTACGAACGCTTTGGCCTTCCTGAAAAAGCCGGTGGTTATTATTTCTTCACAAAGAATGACGGCCTGCAAAACCAGTCCGTGCTGTATGTGCGCAAGGGGCTGACGGGCGCGGACCGTATTTTGATCGACCCCAATCTGTGGGCAAAAGACGGTGCCACCGCGCTTGATAGCTGGGTACCGTCGAAAAATGGCAAGTTGCTGGCTTATGCTGTTCAGGACGGCGGTTCCGACTGGCGGACGATTAAAGTCCTCGACACCGTGACCGGCAAGGTTCTCGCCGATGAAATCAACTGGGCAAAATTCACCAACATAAGCTGGGTGGGCAATGACGGGTTTTTATACTCGCGTTTTGCAGAGCCAAAAGAAGGCGCGGCATTTCAGCAGCTGAATTATAACCAGACGATCTATTACCACAAAATCGGCACGCCCCAGTCGGAAGACAAGGCGGTATACGCAACGCCGGACAAGCCCGAATATGGGCATAGTGCGCAAGTGACGCACGACGGCAAATGGGCGGTCATTACGACCTCTTCCGGAACCGATGAGAAGTATGAACTGCACGTCATGCCGCTCGGCAAAAAGCCAACATGGAAACCGCAACCACTCGTCACGGGTCTCGATCATGACTGGGGCCTGATCGAAGGCATGGGCAACACGCTTTGGTTCACCACCAACAAGGACGCGGCAAGGCTTAAGGTTGTTAAGGTCGATCTGGGTGCGAAGACGCCCGTATTTACCGACGTTATAGCGGAGCGTGCCGAAACCCTGTCGCGCGCGCAGATCGTTGGCGACCGGCTGATCCTGTCCTATATCAAAGATGCCAAATCGATGGCGCTGATGACCGACCTCGCAGGGCAACCGGTGCAGGAAATCAAGCTCAGCGCGATTGGAACCGCCAGTGGTTTTTCAGGGACGCCCGGTGATCCAGAAACATTTTACGGATTCTCCAGCTTTAATCAGCCAGGCGCCGTATATCGTTTCGATAGCAAGACGGGTGCTTCGGCGCCTTTCGCGCAACCAAAGCTAAGTTTTAACCCAGCCGACTTCACGGTCGAGCAAGTGTTTTACCCGTCGAAGGATGGCACGAAGATCCCGATGTTCGTCGTGCACAAAAAAGATATCGATCTGACGAAGGGTGCGCCGACGTTGCTCTATGCCTATGGTGGGTTCAACATTTCGCAGACGCCCACTTATTCAGCAACGCGTATGGCTTGGTTGCAATCGGGCGGCGTTTTCGCCCTCGCCAATATTCGTGGCGGCGGCGAATATGGGAAGCCGTGGCATGATGCTGGTCGTTTGATGAACAAACAAAATGTCTTTGACGATTTTGCTGCCGCAGCCGAATATCTTATATCCAGCGGTGTTTCGGCCAAGGGCAAGATTGCCATTGAAGGGCGGTCCAATGGCGGATTGCTGATTGGTGCCGTTGTGAACCAGCGTCCTGACTTGTTCGCGGCAGGCCATGCCGCAGTGGGCGTGATGGACATGGTTCGCTTCGACCGTTTCACCGCTGGCCGTTATTGGGTCGATGACTATGGCTACCCCAGCAAGGAAGCCGACTTTAAAATGCAGATGACTTACTCGCCCTATCACAACATCAAATCGGGCGTTGAATATCCAGCGGTCATTGTTTCGACTGCGGATACCGATGACCGAGTGGTTCCGGGGCATAGCTTCAAATATATCTCTGCCTTGCAAGCTGCAGAAACCGGCAACAAGCCCAAGATCATCCGCATCGAAAGCCGTGCGGGCCATGGTTCAGGCAAGCCGACCGATAAGATTATTGAAGAATATTCGGACATTTATGCGTTTCTCGCAAAATGGACGGGGCTGACCCTCACCGAATAATTGTTCATAAAAAAGGCGATTTAGATGAACGGACGCTGACAAGTCAATTCAGCATCCGGACAACCCGAATCGCATATTTGCTCTCCATCGGCACAGAATGAATGGGCCGGTTCAAGGAGAACGAAGATGAATGTCATGACCAAAACTTTGCTTGGCACCGGGGCTGCTGCTGCAGCTTTGGTGAGTGTAGCCGTTCCCGCCCAAGCGCGTGATCGCTATGATCGGGACCGCGATGGCATCAGTGCTGGCGAGATTATTGCCGGCGCGGTCGTGCTCGGTGGTCTTGCCGCCGTCCTGTCCAGCGGGAACAATGATCGCTACGGCTATGACAACCGTTATGATTATAACCGTGCAGGCTATAATTACGACAATCGCGGCGGCAGCGGCCGCGCCGCGGTACACCAATGCGTCACCAGCGTTGAACGTTGGGCCAATGGCTACAGCCGTTCGGACGTCACCCAAGTGCGCAGCATAGAACGGACGCGCTATGGCTATCGGGTCAAAGGCAATGTTGTTGTTCAAGACACAGGACGTGGCAGTTACGAGAATAATTATTACGGCAATGGCCGATTTGGCGGCAACGCGTACCAGCGCGGTTACGACAAAGGCCGGTTCACCTGCTTTGTAGAGCGTGGCCGTGTGGTCGACATTGACTATCGCGGGCTGGAGCAGTGGCGTTAAATTTTAACAAGTGCTTGGGGGCAATGAGGCTCAATCTGGTGACAGGTTGAGCCTCTTGTCATTTCGGTACCGCGATATTCGCGGTATCGACTGCGAACGTTTGCAGCGCTTGCCACAGTCCGAAAAACCAGCCACAGTCATGTCATGGCAAATATCCTCGCATTTCTATTTGGTCTGATTGCACTGTTGCTGGCCATTATCGGGTTTATCCCGCTGCTGGGATGGCTGAACTGGCTGATTATTTTAATCGCTGGCGTCGGCGCGGCCTTTGGTTTCGCGTCGGAGAAGAACAGCGGCCGCAACTTCTGTCTGGTGGTGATTGCCATTTGCGCGGCGCGCCTCTGGATAGGCGGCGGGATCATCTGATCCCCACGCGAAGGCTTCGCAAACACATGACCGACAAATCTGAAACCGCGCAGCCAAGTGGCTTGCCTTATGCCATTTCGGCATATCTCATCTGGGGCTTTGTACCGGTTTATTTCAAGCTGCTGAGCGACGTCTCGCCGATCGCGGTCGTTGCGCAGCGCGTCTTGTGGTCCATTCCGCTGCTTTTGGTCATTATGGCGTTTCGCAAACAGCTTGGCGAATATGCCGCGATTTTCCGCCACAAGGCGCATCTGCGCAATTTGCTCGCCTCTGCCACGCTGGTCGCCATTAATTGGCTGATCTACATTTGGGCCGTTTCCACGGACCATATTTTGGCCGCGAGCCTTGGCTATTATCTCAATCCCTTGGTAAACGTCCTGCTGGGGCGTCTGTTTTTAGGCGAGCGATTGCGGCCGCTTCAGATGGTCGCCGTGGCCGTTGCCACCATTGGCGTTGCCATCCTCATCGGTGATGCGCTCGATACTTTATGGGTGTCGATATCGCTCGCCTTCAGCTTTGGCCTTTATGGCCTTATCCGCAAGATTACCCCCGTTGGCTCTGTGCCCGGCCTTGCGACCGAGACGACATTGCTGGCGCCACTGGCATTGGGCGCGGTACTCTATTTCGCGCAAGTTGGCGGCGGCGGATTTGGCGACGATGTGACGACGTCGGGGCTTTTGATATTGGCAGGTGCGGTCACCGCGATCCCGCTGCTGATGTTCGCGACCGCCGCCCGCCGGATGAGCTATGCGAGCCTGGGCTTTGTGCAATATACAGCACCGTCCATTGCGTTCCTGCTGGGTGTGTTCGTGTACGGTGAGCCATTGAGCATGACGAAGCTGGCGTGCTTCATCCTGATTTGGTTCAGTATCGCGATTTTCTGTGCTGACGCGATTAAAACCTACAGGGCATCAAAAGCTTAGGTCCTGATCCTAAGCCTTCAGCCGCCAGCGCAATGTTTCCCCTGCGTGGAACGGCACGACATTAAGCCCTTCAAGCGCAAGCAGCTCGGGTACGACGATATCGGCGCGTTCCAATATTATGCGTTCCTCGTTCAACGGCAGGCCATAGAAACGCGGGCCGTTTTCCGAAGCAAAGGCCTCAAATTTGTCCAGCGCGCCTTCTTCTTCAAAAACGGCGGCGTAGCTTTCCAATGCGAAGGGCGCGTTAAATATTCCCGCGCAGCCGCAGGCGCTTTCCTTGGCTGATTTGTCGTGCGGCGCGCTGTCGGTGCCGAGGAAATATTTGCTGCTGCCCGATGTCGCAGCCTTACGGAGCGCAAGCCGGTGCACTTCACGTTTGGCGACCGGCAGGCAGTAAGCATGCGGACGGATGCCGCCTGTAAACATGGCATTGCGGTTGATGTGCAAATGTTGCGGCGTGATGGTCGCCGCGACGTTGGGACCGCTGGCATCTACAAAAGCAACGGCGTCTGCGGTGGTGATATGTTCAAACACGATCTTGAGCTCGGGCAGATCGCGCACCAGCGCCGACAGCGTCCGTTCAATGAACACCGCCTCACGGTCAAAGATATCGACATGCGAGTCGGTGACTTCGCCGTGGATCAGCAGTGGCATGCCAATCCGCGCCATATGCTCGAGCGCGGGCATGATGTTGGTTACGCTGGTGACGCCGTGTGCGCTTCCGGTGGTGGCGTGTGCGGGATATAGCTTTGCCGCTGTAAACACAGCTTCGGCGTGACCGCGCGCGAGTTCATTGCCATCGGTTGCATCGGTAAGATAGGCCGTCATGAGCGGCGTGAACGTGATGCCTTCGGGCACCGCCGCCAAAATCCGTTCACGATAGGCCGCGCCCGCTTCAACCGTCGTGACTGGCGGCGACAAATTGGGCATGACAATCGCGCGCGCAAACTGTTTCGCGGTGAAGGGCACCACGCTGCGCATCGCTGCGCCGTCGCGAAAATGGAGATGCCAATCATCAGGGCGGCGGATGGAAAGAATCGTCTGGTCGGTCATGGCTTCCCTTTAAGCGCCTGTCCCCCTATCTGTCACCTATGCCAAACACCCGTCTATTCGACCGCTGCGTTATCCGTCTGTCGCCCACCGAGGCAGGAGAGGACGTGCGTCAATTTTTGCAGGGGCTGGTGACGCAGGATAGCGCGGCAGAAATGCCCTTATGGGCGGGCTTGCTGAGCCCGCAGGGAAAGGCGCTGTTCGATTTCATTCTGTGGGCAGATGGCGACGATGTGCTTATTGATTGCGAAGGCACGCAAGCCGACGCATTGGTCCGCCGCTTGTCGATGTACCGGTTGCGGCGGAAAATCGCCATTGCCATTGATCCGGCATGCGGCGTGTTCTGGAAAAGCGAAGGCAGCACAGACCCGCGCCATGCGGAGCTTGGGACACGCTGGCTGGGCGCGCTGGCCGACGATGATGTCGATGTGAGTGCCGCCTATCGCGCGCATCGGCTTGGGCTCGGTATCACCGAAGGCGTACATGAGCTGGGCAGCGAACAGACGTTGTGGCTTGAGGCCAATGCCGCCGAACTGAACGGGGTATCATTCACCAAGGGATGCTATGTCGGGCAGGAGAATACCGCGCGTATGAACTGGCGGCAAAAGGTGAACCGACGGCTGGTAGTGGTCCCGTTGGCGCAAGCCGACGAGAGCCGGCAGCGGTGCGTTTATACGGACCTTGGCAAATCGGTGGAGTTGCGCCGCGTGGACGATTTGACGGCGCTTGTTTTGCCGGACTGGCAGCGCGCTGCGCTCGGTTAATCGAGCAACTCTAGCTTAACCTTTGCGGTCCCGCTGCGGTGCATGCCGATTTGTTTGGCCGCAGCATAAGATATATCCATGATGCGTGATTTGCTCCACGGTCCGCGGTCGTTAACGCGCACGATAACTTCCTGACCATTGGCCAGATTGGTGACCGCCACCCTTGTGCCAAAAGATAACGTCCGGTGCGCCGCCGTCATCGCGTTGGGATCAAAACGCTCACCGCTGGCCGTGCGATTGCCGCTGAGTTCGGCACCATAATAGCTGGCCAATCCCGTGCCGATTTCGACACGGCTGTCGCCAGCCTGCGCCAAGACCGGCAAGGCGATGAGCGCGAGCGCAAGATAGTGACGTTTGTGCATGATATTCCCCCCGAGGCGTGCGGGCTACAGTAAGCGTCGCACGCTTCCAATTGTCGAAGCGATAATGTGCACAGGCT
>Ga0187842_1000049_pt1 | contig 60422 bp, 75 predicted proteins | sample SpaLakP09_SKY_41_FD_134514 | JGI IMG/M metagenome (GOLD analysis project Ga0187842, IMG submission 134514) | Oligotrophic lake water microbial communities from Sparkling Lake, Wisconsin, USA - SP09_SKY_41 | ecosystem: Environmental > Aquatic > Freshwater > Lake | place: USA: Sparkling Lake... | reverse complement strand
TCACGATCCCGAGGTCAAGAAAAACGTTTCAATTGCTCCTGTTACAGACCCAGTCGTTGTTCTGGATTCCTTGATGCCAGAAGGATTCAACTGACCTGCAGTTTGAACGGCTCGTCTCCTCTTTTTTTCCGTGAACATGGATGCATCGCCGTGTTTGGACTGAATGAGCTTGCTCCTGCCCACTTGCTGTCCCCATGGCGTCACCAGCGTTTTCGGAATCTCTTTGAGCGTGCTCTGTCGGTATAGATAAATTCCATACAGCATGACACTCCCCAAAAACGATAGTGCAAGTGTATTCAAATCCATCCCTATTGAACAAAGAGGGGATGAAAGTTTGGTTCTTTTTGTTCTTGGCCGTCATTGTGGTTGGATGTATCCTCCTTCAGTCTCCCACGCAGGAACGGATGACATGTAGTCGTCCGGTGCTTGGACCCGCCAGCAATCCGAGTATGTACGGACCTGGAGACGACCCATCGTCCACTTTGAGTTCAATGTCTGCCCAACGGCTATCCAACAAGCACCCCGGATGTAGAGTCGGCAACAACGGGATAGTATGCGATGACGGGAAGTTCTCTTCGGACACGGCTACGCGAAACCCGCAGTATCTGCCGGTATACACATACAGTCCTCCGTTGGAACGAGCCTTTCCGGTGGAAGAAGGCGGCCCCAAGCCTTACCTGAACAACTTTGACCGCATCGGGCGTTAAACTTTACACAAAAACGTAGTAGGATAATACAATGTTCGGACTTCACAATTACAGTGGAAGTTGTTGGGTCAATGCGACTCTCCAAGCTATTTTTCGGTTTCCGTTCGTGCAAGAACGGTATTCCGAAAAGACGTTTGAGAAGGGGAATGCAATAGACGAATGCCTGATGAACATCTGGAACTCAAAGGGGCAGCAGGGACTTCATGAGTTCTTTGAGGCTGTGCGGACCGACACGATGCCGGCAGGACAGGGAATTGGAGACAGCCACGAGTTGCTCCAGTATCTCTGCGACAAGCTCCCGTTTCTGGACAAGCTGTGTCGCTTCAAGATAGCGCATTCCATGGAGTGCGTCCACTGCAAAAAAAAGGTTCTGACGCGAGATTCCGTGATTGATTTCTCGTTGGATTCGGTGGAAGGACAGCACATACCTCTGTCTGCGTGCATTTCAAAGACCGTGGAACCTTACCCCGTTCAAGAATGGAAGTGCGAATCGTGTAACAACAAAGGCGGAGTTCGTCAGCAACTCATTGGATCCTTTCCGGACTATATGATGTTTCACCTGCCGATATCTCAAACCACAGTGGATTACTCAAGCATTCTTGTTCTCAACTCAAAACGGTACGCCCTCATGAGTGTCATCTGCTTCAACGGCGGACACTGGTGGACGTATGCGAGAAACATGCCTCCCGGATCGTCTTGGTACGTTCTAGACGACACGAATGTTATCGACCACGGACCGAAGCAATTCCCAATTTCGGGTTCTATGCGCGTATTGATTTATTATCGTCTTGAGGAATAACAAGGATGTTGACCGAGTATTTGAAGTCGCCCATATTTATATCGGCGTGTGTCGCATTGGTGATCGCCGTATATATTTTTACACAAAGCGTTATGGCTGTGGGGGTTGCCCTATCACTTATCGGGGTTGCAGCATATGTCGCCACTCTGATTGAAAATCCGGGAGCGATAAGCTCAATAAGTCTGGCGGTTGCGCCGAATCCGTTTGATAGTTTGTTTAGATCGGTGGCGTCCACTGCTTCGCCGAGCGTCCAGCAGGAAGTGTTCTACGTTGCTGGCGACAAGTATAATTACGACGACGCGCCGTCCGTGTGTGCTGCGTATAATGCAGAGCTTGCTACATACGACCAGGTAGCAGACGCATACGCAAAAGGCGCAGAGTGGTGCGGGTATGGCTGGACAATAGGCGGAATGGCGCTGTTTCCGACGCAGGAAAACACCTGGCAGAAACTGCAGCAGGAGATTGATGTGAAGAAGAAGACGAAGTGTGGTCGTCCTGGCGTGAACGGCGGGTATTTTGACCCTGCTACAAAGTTCGGCGTGAACTGTTTCGGCGTAAAGCCTGGCTGCAACAACAAGAAGTATCCTGTTCCGCTGGATACGGATCCTGCAAAAGCAGACGCAGTCAATAAGTTCAAGCAGAACACCGGCGCTATCAAGGTGTCTCCGTTCAACCGTTTCCAGTGGTCAGTGTGGGGCGAAGGATCGCAATAAAAACTGGGGGACAATTACAAAGATGATTGAGCTTGGACTTTTGATTGGTCTTGGCGCACTCGGATACGTCCTTGCAAACCAGACTCCAACGAAAGAGCAATTTGAAATACCTTTTCTTACGAATCCGGAACCTATGATTCGACCTGCGCCATTTGAAGACGAGGAGTCTGCAAAGGGGCATTCGAACGAGGTGCCGTTCTTTGGTGCTCACGTGACTCAGTCCATGTATTCTGGTGCAACGGAAAGCCTGATGGACAATCACACAGGAGCGGGAAAGCAGTATTTCCAGAAGCGAGAGACCAAGTCGTTTCATGACACGAAGCCTGGCGTTGGGAACCCTTTCGGCAATTCAAACGAGTCTGACTTCATGCAGTCGCGCATGGTGACTGCCCAGCGAATGAACAACACGTTCCCGATAGATCAGGTGCAAGTAGGTCCTGGCGTGAACGACGGATATACGAACATCCCTCGCGGCGGATACCAGCAGGACGCGATGCACGAGTTCGCTCTTCCTCGCACGACCGACGAGCTGCGCGTGGTGACGAAGCCGAAGCTTTCGTATGAACCTCCGGTCATTCAGGGCGCATCCGTTGTCACTCAGCCGGGTATTCAGGCAGACGTCAAGAAGAACAAGCCGGATCGGTTTGCAGTTTACGGAATGGATCGGGCGAACACTGCAGTGGGAGCTCAGACTGCGCCGAGGATATACTCGGACCAGCCCATGAAGATGCAGGACCGCGAAACCACGTCGGTGTTCCACATGGCGCCGCAGAGTGGTGGCGTCACGACGTTCACGTCCTACATTCGGGCATTCACGGAGCCGTATCAGGAGTTCATGCGTCTGACTGCACAAGGAAGAGGTGGACCTGCTGGATCTTCGGGGGTAGGGCAGTCTATTGGCGTAGAGCAGTATTCTGCACAGACGAAGTTTGACATGGACTCTATTTTGACGAATGCGACTCGCCTCAACGTTCCCCAGCAGATCCTGACTCCCGATGCAACGCACAAGGGTTCTTACCGCTACAATGCGCCTTTGCAAGAGGACATCAACATGGAGCGCAACGGCGGGGATATCCTGAGCGCGTTCCACAAGAATCCTTATACACACAAGCTGAGCTCAATTTAACAATGGACAATATCAGAGAGCAGTTGATGTATAACGACAACAAGGTGCGCATATGTATGCGGACGTTGACGTCGCAGGAGCAGTATGAATGTATACGCCTTTTGATCGCAACGCGAACGAAAGACGTGTTTATGTGTTCCCACAAGTCAGAGAACGATTACATAAAGAGAATTTTGGGAGAAATGGAGTTGGAGGAGTGGAAGTGTTCATCGGCGGCGGGTTGAGCGATTGCGTATGTTTCTCTTGGTCCGTCGAGTTCCTCCGAGACTGGTGGTTGTGTCTAGTTCTGAAGCAAGTTGCTGGTAGCTGTCTGGAAACTGGCCTATCATTTCATCTAGTTCCCGAGTCCGCTTTGCCGTTGCCTCTTCAGCGGCTTTGATTATTGCAGCTTCTTTATCTGACGCGGCTTTGATTTTACCTTGACGCGTTTCTAGCTCGGTTCTGCGCTTAGTGGTTTGTTCTTGTGATTTAAAGTTGTCTAGTAGAATCTTGAAAGTATTCACTGCTTCTTTCCCGAGAGACACTATATCATCTTTAGACTTGCCCGTGGAGACCGCCATTTTGGCTTTCAAGCTCTCCAAATACGTTCTCATGCTCGTTTGGGCCTCTGCTATTTTCGCGAACTTGTCTTCATCGCTAACATTGATATTATCCTTCATTTTCGGTTGATTGAAAAACTTGTAAATGGTGGGGATGTAGGTAGCTCCGGCCGCTCCAAAGAGACCTGGCATGATGTAGACGCCCGTGTTCATGTTGTTAATGTCCAATGGGGTCCATCCATCGCTTTGAGGTTGGTCAGCGGGAGGAGGTGGGGACTCAGCCGGTTCTGGCTCAGCTTCAAACGGATTTTGTTCAGGTATTCCTGCTTCTGCTTCTGCTTGTTGCCTTACATCAACCTCGTTATCTCTCCTGTATTTATCTTGCAGTTCTGGATTCGGGGTGGCGTTCGCAAATAACGCTTGGCTGTCGCTTAGTTGAGACGGACCTTCTGGTTCGTATCTCGCTCGGAGTTCTGAGTTCGGGGTGGCGTTCGCAAATAACTGTTGGCGCAGTTCATCTGGAGTAGGCTGAGTCGGGGGTTGTACAGCTGGAGGAGGCGTAGGCTGTGGTTCTACAACCGGAGGAGGCAGGGACGGGGCTTGTACAGCTGGAGGAGCCGGTGCTTCTACGACTTGAGGAGGCTGAGTCAGAGGTTGTACAGCTGGAGGAAGAGCCGGCGCTTCTACGACTTGAGGAGGCTGAGTCAGAGGTTGTACAGCTGGAGGAAGAGCCGGCGCTTCTACGACTTGAGGAGGCTGAGTCAGAGGTTGTACAGCTTCAGAGGGAGGAGGAGGCTGAAGCACTTCTTCTTCATCTTCTTCTTCTAGTTCGTAGTCTTCTTCTTCGACCGGTTGTATTTGAGCAGCATTGGTTCTTGCGCCCAGAATTCCATCAAGAAGATTTTGAGGGGTTTTCGGAGTTGGCTCTACGACAGGAGAAGGGGCTGGAGCAGGTGGAGGCTCTACAATCGGGGGAGCCACCGACACGGGCTGTTTTGCTGCAGCAGTCTTCAATTCCTGAAGTTCCTTCGCCATAGTCATTTTCTCTTCTTCGGCTGCCTGTCGCGCCTTCTTTGCCTCTTCCAGAGCCGCTTGGTCGTTGTCTCGCCGAGCGTCGAGAATCATCTGGTCGGCAGCTCGGGCGCGCTTCTCGGCTTCCGCGCTCTTTGCAGCCACTTCAGATGCCTGACGAGCCATCTCTTGCTTTACTGCCAAAAGCTCTGCTTGTGCTTCTGACCTTGAACGCTGGGCGGATTCCAGAGCCGCAGCGTCCTGGCTCCGCTGAGCAGCCATGATTGCAGCGTTGGCTTCACGAACCTGTTTCTCGGCTGCGTCTGCTTTCTTGGTGGTCTGTTGAAGTGCCTCGCGGTATGCGTCTTCTCTGAACTGCTGCTGGTTCCCGAACCACGATGACTGAGCCTGTTGCGGGTATTGCGCCGGTCCTCCGAACCACGATGACTGTGCCTGTTGCGGGTATTGCGTCGGTCCTCCGAACCACGATGACTGGGGCTGTTGCGGGTATTGCGCCGGTCCTCCGAACCACGATGACTGGGACTGTTGCGGGTATTGCGTCGGTCCTCCGAACCACGATGACTGAGCCTGTTGCGGGTATTGCGTCGGTCCGCCGAACCACGATGACTGAGCCTGTTGCGGGTATTGCGTCGGTCCGCCGAACCACGATGACTGAGGCTGGGATTGGGGCTGCGCCGGTCCGCCGAACCATGATGACTGAGCCTGGGGCTGTTGCGGGTATTGCGCAGGACCGCCGAACCACGATGACTGAGCTTGGGGCTGCGCAGGTCCGCCGAACCACGATGACTGAGGCTGGGATTGGGGCTGCGCAGGTGCTCCGAACCAGGATGACTGAGCTTGGGGCTCAGCTTGAGGCTGCGGTTCCGTCTTCAATTCTTCTAACATGTTTCCCACGAAATAGGAGCCCACACTTCCAAGCAACAATGGAACTCCGTAAATCATCGCCATGGTCCACGCTTATTTATCTCTCCTATATTTCAATTTTAAGATTAACAGTATGATTCATCTCGTGAAAGACACCATGTCCAGAGTGGAAAACAATCTTTTATGGGTGAAGGCAGTAAGGGATTCCGTATTTGCATGGTGGTGGAACGTAATTGCACTAGTAATTGTTGTCGGTTCGTTCGTCTTCTTCCTTTACTCCAGCTACGGAACTGCAGTTCCTGACGAACTAAAACACATTCCGTTTGAACCCAGGTTGTGGAACAATGCAGTGAGAAATGTCCCACTAACAGAATATGGACAACTTCCTAAAACTGAAACTGGACATGGTTTACAGGGCCTTCCCTATAGATCAAGCGCGGTCCCGTTTTGAAGAACTGAAGAGCGCAAACATCCCTCCCGCCAAACCCGTAAAGCGTAAGCTACGATTTCCTGCTACTAAGAAGTAAGAGATGCCATCCGCTGCGGCATATACGAGCAAACTCAGATCACTTGCGTCTGCAAGGAACGTCAAAGTTCAGTATCCAGGCGGAGTTTCTGAAACGAATCGTCCCGACCGAACCATGATGTGCACGGATTACACCGCGACAGCCGTAGATCCACTGAAGCAAGTGGTTTCCACGATCGTAGGTCCAGAGTCCATTCAATCTGCAACGAGTGTCGCAGTCGATTCTAACCACAACGTCTTCATTCTGGACGGTGTTCAACGCTGCGTCTTCAAATTGGACGGACAGACGGGTGTATTCAGCGTATACGCAGGACAACCGGGAGCCGCCGCAGGAAATAGCGGAGACGGCGGACTTGCTACGGCAGCATTGTTCGTGAACCCCGTGAACGTCGCTGTAAGCACATCTGGAGACCTTTTCATTTGCGACAAAGGTAGAAATCGCATTCGTCGGGTTATATACGGAAGCAGAATCATTGAAGCGTATGCAGGTTCTGGAGCACAGGGATATAGCGGAGATGGAGAATTGGCAGTGTCGTGTACTCTCAATAACCCAGAAGGAGTGTCTGTAGATCCGTATGGGAACGTCTTTATTGCAGACACTCAAAACCACGCTATCCGAAGAGTCAGTTCGGTCGACAGAACCATTACTACAGTAGCAGGAAACGGATTAGGAGGATTAACAGGCGACTGTAACACTGCAACGATCGCAGAACTTTTAAATCCGACGTTTGCAATCGCAGACAGTTACGGTGCGATCTATATATCGGACACGGGGAACTCTCTTGTGAGAGTAGTGAACACAGCTGGCGTTATTTCAACTCTTGCAGGACAAACATCCTCTGGCCTTCCGATTCCAGTGGGAGTACCTGGATATGCAGGAGACGGAGAATTTTCTATATATGCGTCCGTTAGCGGAACCACCGGATTAGCACTAGACACTTACGGAAACCTGTTTGTATCCGACGCTGGAAACAACGTGATTCGCAAAATCAATACAAATAAAAGGATTTCAACGTACGCAGGAACCGGAGTAAAAACATACGGGGGCGACGGGTCTGTTCTTGCAATTGCATCGTTCAGCGCTCCAAGGTCTATTAGCATAGCACCCGATGGAACTTGGTATATCGCAGATACTGGAAACGTGCGCATACGAGCCGCTTCTCCTGGAACAGTCACCGTTTACTCTCCTCCTTGGTTCGCCCCGATTGCGTACAGAATACTACGGAGCAAGTATGATCCAGTCACGAGGTCCCTTCTCACATATTGCGAGTGCCCGTCTTTTGCAACTTTCGAGCCCGTTCCTCCTGGTCCTCCGAATAACTGCGTCGGGTTTGCAGACCTGAGAGGAGGGACGTCTACAGATTTCTACATAGAGTATGACAACACCTATGGCGGTAATGCAAGTTCAAATTGGGAGGAACCATCCGCCACGAGTGACAAATACGGCCTAAATCCAAGGCTGAGATTCGGCACCAATATTTTCTACGCTGGAACTGCAACAGATTACAGGGGTTAAAAAGTCGCGTTAATATAAATGCGTTTTCCTTGGTCCAAGAAAAAGGAGTTAACGAAGGAAGACGTGACACCGGATAGAGCCGATAAGACCGCATACGAGAACTTTTACAGCGAAGATTATCCGACATTTGAAGCTTGGTGGAAGGCTGTAGGACAAGCGGAGAAGTATAAGGGAATCATGGAGAGCAGGGCGGCGAAAGGGGGGCGCACGCGTAGGAATCGCAGGAAGAGACTTTCAAAGAGCAAGAAGCGTTCTCGTAAATGACGGGCTTACAAAAGTCCGCCTTTATGCTAGCATCCTGCGTTCCGTTCGCGAGCGTCCTTTGGTTCCATTACGGAGTGAAAAAGAACTAGAAAGTGGAGTGGAAGTCATCATCAAACGTCAACGAAGATGCTAGGGTGTGCGTGGTTTACGTAAAGGCTGAATTTCAAGTCCGGGAATATGATGCTCATATCGCGAACCATATCGTTCATGATATGATCTGCTGCTGCAAAGTTTAACACGGCACCTGGTATTTTGTAGATCAAGTAGTTTTTGCCACGATGGACGAAGGCTTCAATGACTTCATCATACATATCGCTAACCGCGTCTGCAAGAATCCGAATGCGGTTGTCGTTGATCCAGTTTACGCGCATTTGCATCAGCTGATTGAGGGATACGGGTTGAATCATGTTTAATAATCAGAATCTTCGTCGTCCACAATCCGTTTTTGATGAACGGTCGTCCACCAGTGTGGTTTGTTTTCTATGAAGACGACCCTGTATTCCGTATTCGGAACGCTCCTGTAAATTTTCTCGTATTTCTTCACCCTTTCTTTTGCGGCTTCCTTTGTCATTGCGTGATCCACGAGGGCGCTGGTTGTGAGTTTCGATGTAGAGAACGTGGTGTTCGTCGTGCACTCTACGTAAACGAGGTATTTGGCGGTGGGATAGGGCGAGTTCATCTTGGATTCGTGAAAAAGGTCTAGATGGATTTTGGAATCCGTTTTCGACGAATAGAATAATGAAGACACGAAAGAATTCGCCGGTTCGGTATTTCACCGGGTTGTCGGCAAAAAGGAAGACCCAACGCAAACGAGAGATCCAAAAGTTTGGCAGGATGTCGTGGAAGAATCCAAAAGCGTATGTGGGGTTCAAGACGGACAAGGGAGTGAAAACTAGGAAATCCAATTACACTTTGAAATGGAAGAGGAAGTTTCCGAATGCGAACTCGTTGACTCAGAAAGCGAAAGCGAGTGGGGTTCCGCTGAGCGCAATCAGGAAATCGTATAATCGTGGAATGGCGGCGTGGCGAACGGGACACAGACCGGGGGCAACGGAGCAACAGTGGGGGTATGCTCGGGTGCACTCGTTTTTGATGTGCGGAAAAACCTATCATACGACGGATGCAGATTTAGCGAAGGACGCGAAACAGAAGTCCGCGAAAGCACGAAAGTGGTGGAAGAGTGTTTGTTGAAAAAGATCTAGGTGTTGTTTTTTACTTGGTCCGGCACTCGCGGCACAAGCGCCACGCCGAATCAATTTCTTTGGCACACTCCGCGCAGTAAGTCACGTATAACATCCTCAGTCCCTCTCGAATGCTATCAATCATCTCAGGAGTCGTCGGGCCAATCATGAGAACCATCATGGGCTTATCATTGCCGCATCGGTCCGAATACTTCACGAACATCTTGTCCGAATCAAAGCTTGTGTAATCCCGAGGAATACAGTCTGGCGGAAGATTGCATTGGCACCTCTCCACGTATTCCTCTACTGCCTTGTCCGCAGAGACATATAGCGAATCGTATATCTCTTGGTTCTCAAACACCAAAATCTGATAGGAGTCCATCTTTGCCGTATGTGACACTTATATTTTTGAATCCGTTTTCGATAGTCACTGCAGATCCTTGGTGGGAATGGACGCAGACCAAGCGAATAGCCACAAACCTGACGCCTCGCACTTCTGGCGCATCTTTTCGGTGAGCTTGGACTTATCGTTTCCAGCATACTTGTCGTTCAGCGCATACAGCCGACTCATGAGTTCTCCAACGGGAACCACGAGTTCCTTCTGGAGTCGCATGAATTCGTCCGTCAGCTTGTCCCTGTTATAATTCGGTCTCTGTGGGCGACCAGAGGTGGACTCCATGGACGCATACTTCTTGCGGAATTCGGCAACTGCATCTTCCAGCTCTACGCGGAGAGTCGCAGGAGTCTCGGCAACATACAGGTCGGGGACGCACACAGATTTATTGAGACGGCGGAACTCGTGCGTGACGGTTTCGTTGGTGGCGTCCCAAACGATATCCGCAAACACGGGGATATCCAGTCCGTCAAGGGCAATACGGCGGTGATTACCTTCAAAGCACACGAGACCTTCGCCCTGAATGTAGGCAAGATTCAGACATCCGTCCATGCGTCCGAACTGCTTCATCCACTCATGAATCTCGGGAATCCTGGTAATGTCTGGAGGACGATTGTACTTCCAGGGCTTCACGTCCAGACTCTTGAACTTTTCCATGGGAATGGCATACACATTTGTGAAAAGCACCCGAAACGGAGCAAGGTAATGCTGGATTGCGGCAGACATCTTGGTTCTTACTTCTCACTTTGGGGTAAACCGAATTCGTTTTGGGTCTAATCGGCAAATATGTGCCGAATATCCCGAGGTTTATCGGCATACTCTTTCTTCAAGTCGTCGTATCTGAAATGGAAGCAGTCAATACAAACTCGGTAGTCAGTTCCACGAGACCAAACAGGTCTATAGCTTTCACTTTCGCAATTGATACACGGTTCGGAATCATACTCTGGAAGCCGAGATACCCACCACTCACACTGCTTTGCGATTCGGTTGTTCTCTTCCTCTTTCATCTTTCTAAAAGGTTCATACTCCTGCCAAAAATTACACTTTTCAGGCACTATTAGTCCGCTATAAAACTCCTCCCAGTTATTGACTTTGGAAAGAGGACATGTAAAGTAAATCTTTGATTTGTCGTTTTTGATATTTACTTCACACGGATATCCGCAATGGCATAATGGTCTGTCCTTCACATAATCCCTGCCTCTTCCATTACAAAAATTTCGGCATTTGGTTTCTGTCGTGTAACATCCGCCCCTTACATTCATTCCATTTTCAGAAAGATATATTTCTGATATTACATTCTCAAGTTTTAAAGCAGTATCCTTATCTTCCATTCCCCAGTAATGAACCAATCTCCAACAACTATCCTTGTATTCAATAAACGACGAGTTGTTTCCGACACTGTAAAGTCCAATAATCTTATTGTAGTTTCCAGTGCGCGTATTTGCTCCGCCCCGTCCGGTTTGGTGTTCCGACCACCGACGATATAGACGAGTAGTTTCTCCAACGTATATATCGCCACCTGTAGATTCTAAGACGTAGACCCAATGCATTAATTGCTACTAAACTGAGTCGGTGAAAGTGAAAAAGTTCTAGGAAGTTGTTGTCTCGTAGTTCAAATATCGTATCCCTTCACGTGTGTCCTCGCATAACAGTCTGGAGAATAGTGGCCTGCCCTTCCGCACTTGTAGCATGCGCCGGTCGTCTTCTTTGGTCTACAGCATTTTGCGTGAGATTCGGCTTCGGACTTGATGTCAAACGCTTCATCGCACTTAGTACACCTCCAAGTGACATTTTTACAAGACCTAGTGTGAAGCATAAGACCATACTTTGACCCAAAGCTCTTATCGCATCTCTCGCATTCAAACATATTAACCTCGGCTTCACTGCTTTCCTCGTCCACAACTTTGGAATAGCACTTACTGGCGAAATGTCCAGACTTCCCGCACTTCATACACTTATCAGACGCACCCCATAGTTCCTTCTGTAGCAGGTTCAGGGTTACTGCGTCAAGCACCATTTGCGAATACGAACCGCCACGAACATTATCGGGTCCGTATTTCAGCATATACTCTTTGACAACCTTGTCCTCCTCGAAAGGACTAACATCGGACACGATTTTGTTCATTTTGATAGGTTTATACTTCTTGGTCCACGCAGACCCACTTCCATCCTTATGTTGCTCGTATCTCTTCATAACATCTGCACTCTTCCCGACGTAATACTTGCCCTGTTGGCATTCCAGAACGTAAATATTCGTTAGAGACATCTTGCTTTGATGCTTCTCATTTTGCGAGTAAACCGAATTCGTTTTTATCGGAAGGGTATAATGCCAACCAAAAAAGGCGGATCAGCAAACGAAGTCGCGCTTCTAGAAACCCTGAAACCTTGGCTCCTGCGTATATTCGCGTCGCACCGGCCGTCCGAATACATCGCCGTGCCGTTCACGAACGGACTGTTCCTACATTTGCGCGTTCAGTTCAAGGGGGCCGCCCTGTCCGACATGGATATCGCCGTATCGAAGCGCCCCGAACCTCCGAGAGACATAGAAAGGGACTGTTGGTTGGGCGTTCATCGAAACACTCTTGCGCAGAGCGTCAAACCGTGGGGGGATTACGCGCAACGAGAGATTGCCGGGAAGGGCATCAACGTGGTTGCTGACTTTAATTTTGCGATGAGTTGTGTTGCGTATCAGGGCAAGCGGTTCACAAATTTCCTGTTCGTCGTGTTCTTTTACGTCCTCAAACTGCACGCACAGGAGACGGGGCGCACCGATTACGTCATTGCCGCGGACGATGCGTCCGTGTCCAACGGGGTTCCATTACAGGAAGTTGCTGTCAAGAAGGTCTTGGACTCGAAAATGAGTTTGGGTGCGATCATGAAGACGCCGCTCATGTATTACGAGCGCTTCGGGTTCGTGTATCCCGAGAAGAAGGAGTTCTTTGAGAAATTGCTGACAACGGGAACGATGGAGGACCTAACGCGATACTATCTGGATCTGAAGACGCTGTCGCTCTCCGAGATTCTGAAGGTCGCGGAGGAACTCCAGTTCAAGTGAAAAAGGATCTAGAATGTTGGTGTTTTTTGTGTTTATGACCAGTCTATCAGTATGTAGGCTCCGCGCCGCGTCTCTGTCGGCATTACGCTCATGATTGTGGAGTCAGGATACATGCTCGTCAAGTTTATTTTTAAAATGCTGAGAACCATTGCCATCTCGTCTTCAGGAAGGGGTTTGAAGATAGACATGTTTTTTCGGAACAGGATCGCAGACGCCAGCGCGAAGTCGTCCGGGTTCCTGGTGTTGATCGGAACCTTCAAACTCGTGCGGCAAGACGATGCTGAAGTCAGAACTTCCTTGTGGACTCTCTGAATGAACTTGTCAACCTCCATCTGCCGCCTCTCCTCGTAAATCTTCATCGGAAGCAACTGCAAATCTTCTCGGGTCATTGGTGATGCCATTTTAGTAATTGCCTTTCCTTGCCACGTCTTCCAGAATACGTTTTCGACGAAAAAGGTCTAGGAAGTTTGGTTGTTTTTACTTGTTCGTGCACTCGGGGCACATCGGACTCTCGACATCGTCACATTCGTCAAGTGGTTCATTACAATTAGAACACATCTCTTGGAACTTACAATCAAATTTGCCAAACACCTCCCGCAGTTCGCACCGTGAAGTGTTTTGCCACTCGATAAGTTTATATGCCATATCGTTAAATACTTTCTCTTTAGCGTCTTCGTCAATACACATAGTGGAATGTGATAGAAACAGGAAGAGTGTATTAAGATCCCAGTCTAACTTAGACGTCATTTTTTTGCGTATACTCTTCCATCCTCAGACTTCTCAAATCCATTTTCGACGAAGTGAAAAAGGTCTGGGAAGTTGGGTTGTTTTTTTACATTGTCAGTTCCTTGATGTAGGTCCCGAACTTCATGACTTCGTTGAAGGCGACGAGCACGCCGTCCTTGTCGTCCAAGATCCTGAACTCCTTCTCCATCCTGGCGACCTCCCAATCGGGATCATCCTCAGACGTCTTCCGCCAATTCTCGTTGTAGTTGGTCACGAACACCTTCACTGCCGCCACGGCCTCGTCAAACGAGGTGAATGCCTGCTTCCAAATCGTCTCGCCATCGTAAATCACAAAGATCTTCATTTCTTCTTAGTTTCTGGTATACTATTTCCTACTACGAGCTCCAGAATCCATTTTCGACGGTCAGTCCATAAACTTGCCTGAATACCTAAACCTTTCGCAGCATTCGTCAATATGGTAATCGACGCAGCAGTGTGGGCTGGAGTGAACAAGGGTTCCCTCCACAGGAGTGCACGGAACGGGAGGGCCATAGTAGTAATTATACCCCTCGGCTTCCACGAACAAAGCCCCGTAACTAGTCAGCTTACAGAATAGCCCGATTGGAGGAGTATTCACTAGCTTGTTCAGAGTCATAACGGGACCCCACGTGGTGAGAGTCCCGTCGGGTGCAAGTCGCTGGATGGTTTCGTCAGTAAACCATCGGTACACGTTACCGTCGGCGCCATTCACTTGCACTTCAAACTCTTGACAACAGGGCATCATAGCAGGAGCATAGACAGGCCTCGCCTCAATCGTATGGAACACTAGTTGATCGGCATAGTTGAAACTGACGGACGCGGTCTGCTTTCGTGTGAACGCCATGGAATTACTGTTTCTGAATGAAGGTAAAAAATCCGTTTTGTATAAAGAATGGTCCGAGAATTGTGGCGGGCGGACGATTTTCATACAGCAATCGGAACTACAGGTTCGGATGCATACGCTGGAGCACCTATGAAGTATTTCGCTACTGAGAAAGAGGAGATTCAGTCGTATGTGAGGACCAAAAAAAGCCCCTTTCAAAAGAGGTGGGAAGTTACGGGCGATCTCAATCTTCTGGACATTCTGAATCCTACGAAGCGTGAAGAACTTTACGTTGGAGCGCCTTCGGATGTTAAGGCATCGCTGGATATAGCGTTTCCGAAAGATAGCAGCGGAAAACCGTATCGGGTTTCTAAGCCAGAAACTACAAACCACGACTATGCCGTTCTATCGTATATTTGCGAAAAGGGGTATGACGGCTACTACATGGCAAAACAGGAACAAAATCTTAACATTGAGGAGTTCCACAGCGAAGTGGGTCTGTGTGGGTCTGCTCTGAGTAAACTTACGTTGGCGGAAGAATTGAAGGAAACCGCACAAGGCATAGAGAAAAAGCGGAGGCGAACCGATTATCCAGACAGTCCTCCCGGAAGCCCTGTGAGGAAAGGACCTTTATTTGGAGGTAGAAAGAAGAAGAATACGCGCCGAAAGAAGAAGTTTAGTAAGACTCGGCGGAGAGCAAGGAATGGAGGCTTACTTTCCGTTTAAGGAACGAGTCGTGTATTCCGATCTTATTTTGACTCCCGAAGGGCTGTATAGCGTGACGAAACGAATAGACGGAGAAAGACTGATTGCTTTCTTGAACGGAATGATTCCCGATATTCGCAAGCAGACGATAACGGACGCGACGGCATGTGTCGGCGGCGACACGCTTCTGTTCAGTCTTCATTTCAAAAAGGTGGAGAGCATTGAATGGAAGCGACACAATATGGCGGCGCTTCAAAACAACGTGGAAGTATTCGGGGCTGGAAACGTGGTGTTGCACGAGGGCGACGCAACCCGTGTTTTCAATTGGAAGACGGACGTTTTGTATGTGGATCCGCCATGGGGAGGACCGGACTATCGTAAACTACAAAATTTGGAGCTTTTCATCGGGTCTTACCGTTTGGACAAATGGATTGAAGAGATTCTGAAACGGACCGATAGGCCAAAAACTGTAGTGCTGAAGCTTCCTCGCAACTACAATTTCGCGAGGCTCAATTTTCTGCCGAACGTGGAATCCTCCCATTTTTACCGCATTCGGAACTTTGTGGTTGTTCTGCTACGAGTCTCCCATTAGGGGCTTGCCTGTAAAATAGAGGTGGTTGGAAGGAAGAGAAGCTTGTAGGCCCCATTTCCAGGCCAAATAGCCCTCAATTTGCTGTCGCTGGGTCGTTGAAATTGCATTATTGATTATGATGAATTCGCAAAAATGTCCAAACCATGAAAACGGGTTGCCGCCTAAGCCCCCAATGCCCAATTGTCCGGTGAGAGTCGCCCCAGATATACCGACTGTGCTAGAGGGAGATACCGTTGTTCCAGCACCGTTCACGCCACCATTTTGATATAGGAGCGTGCTAAAACGTCCAGTAGCCATAGTAATTATCTGGTTCGTCCTGGAACTTAAGGCTGGAGTACCGGTCGCAAAAGCGCTGTTTACACCTGAAGACACTATTAGACTACCTGAATTTGCGTATAAATACGTTTGATTACCTGATGGTGCGATCCAAAAAACAGCCCGTACCTCGTTCGCCGCATCCGTGTTTTGAAACACGGCAAAGATGGTAGCTGGCATATTCAAAGTAAAGTCACTACCTGTCTGTCCAATCCTATCAGTTGTTGACGCACCTTCTCTAAATACGGAAGGGAGAGAACCGTTGAATGTTTTTACGTATTGGAAAGCGGTCAATGAGCTGGGTGTAAGGACACGAGCGCTAGGCGATTTATCTCTCCATCGGGTCAAGTTGGATCCGCTCAGGGTAATCGTAGATATATCAAACGCATCCAGCCACATAACAAGACCATCAATACCCGACGGGGTAAAGATCGGAAGAGGTGGAGGTCGTATGCCAAAAAATTGGGTAATCAGAGAGTATTGCCCCGACGTAACACCTCTTGGAATATTGGAAACTATACTATGTCGGCTAGCTGCAGGTAATAGGGTGGACGTATCATTAGAGTTTAATGCTGCGTCGGCTTTCATCCGAATTAACCTGGTTATATCGGAAGGCGACAATCGAGATTTGGATCCCATTTGTTAAACAATTATAATAAATTTAACTGATCGGAACCGGGTCAAACTCAACCCTCTTTTGCTGCATTCGGAACGATGCGTTCTTGAGTTCCGTGGAAGACTCAGACATTGGAGTGTGGTTGAATATGATTTGGGGAGTTAGATGGACGCTCCGGCGGATCTTGTTGCGCTTTTTTGTGGTGTACAACAATCCTCCTATGATAGACGTGAGAAACACGCCGAGAACGATGCCCATGCTTCCGTATCCGAGGGCATTCACGTCCGTAGAAACACGTGATCCTCCAACAACAACTGCCGGACTTTTGCTCGGAGACCCACTTGGAGTCTGCGAGGCAGAAGAAGTTTCTGAGTAACTTTCAGACATGGACGGGGTTTCGTCCACACTTGGCGTGACGGATTCCGATGAACGCATGGTGAACGAGTTCGAGAACGAGGGGTCGGGGGATGCCGACGCTGACGCGGTCATGGTTTGGGAGGAGCTGAACGAAATAGACGGCGACTGGGTGCATGTTGCGGATCCGGAGGAACTCATTGTGGAACTCGGCGAGCCTTCAGGGGACATTGACGCACTCGCAGAAGGAGACGCGGTGATTGAAGAGGACCAAGAAGGACCGGGAGATGGGGACATGGTGCTTGACCAGGAAGGCTGAGACGTGAACGAACCGGAAGAGGAGGGACGCATGGACGGCGTGTTGGAACGGCTGCTTGCGCCAGAAGACCCTGTATCGTAGTTCCACGTGAGAGTGTAGAATCCCGAACTCATTCCGTATCCTGCCACGATAACGGCGTAGGATGCGCCAGGAGTCCCTGGGAACGAAACGCGGGACTGAGTTCCCGAGCCACATCTCTGAGCGTCGTCGTTTGCGAATGCGCACGTGAACATGGACGAGTTTGTTGGGCATCGCATTCCCTGTGGCAGAGGCGTGGAAACGATGAGCTGGGTGTCCCAAGTAGTTCCATTACATGTGTCGAGAGTCAAGGTTCCGCCGAAAGGGGCGTTCATGGGGAGAGACACGACAACGAGGCTCTCCCCTCCTGCTGAATTATACGATGCGCCATTACAGGATCCGCCGAACCCAATATTAGATCCGGTTGTTGTTCCCCTCCAGCTTCCAGAAAGAGCGCGAGGGGGGTTGATACATTCAGAAGGCGGCCGCCCCGTCATTGTTTGCGCGAACGCAGTTGCGAGCAAAAGCATGAACCACTTCATTTTTCTTATCTACCTACTGTGATGAAAATCCTTAAAAATCCGTTTTTAATCAAGACAGAACCCCGAGAATCCCTTCATGTAATTTGCAGATTTTCCTTTGAGCTGTATATTCTGGATGCGCTCCAATTCTCGCTGTAAAGAAGGGCTGTGCTCCTTCTTGGGACGCTTGGAGTGAGGGACGTAGGAGTAAATGATTCCGAGCACGTAATCAGGTAACTCATCCTCAATCGGTCCAGGAAGTTTCGGGCGCATCCTACCCCTCGGCACCAAAATTTTCTTATCGGCGTTTGAAAGTGAAAAACGGAACGAGGAAAAGGATCAGCAAAACGGTAAGGATTGCGATGTCGACTCCACGAACTATTTTTTGATACTTTACGGGGAGTTCATCATAGGCGTCCGAATACTCCTTGGGCTTGAAAGGTTTGGAAAGCCAGCCAAGCATAGTGGGTTTCAATCGGTCATTACAGTCGTAAATTACGTCATACCATGCTAAAAGCACGTAAGCAAGAGTGGCGAGGAAGAATGCCATGACGATGCGGTGGAATAGGGCGACGGGGTGGGGCATCCAGTAGGTAGCAAGGACAAATCCGGAGAAGACGAGGCACTTTTCGTTGAGGTAAAGAGGCGTTCCGAAAAGACCGCCGCCCATTTTGTGTTATACCATCAAAAACGAAATTACTTCAATCCGGCGATAGAATGTAAGAATGGAGAAGTTATTTGAGACCCTGAAGTATGACTCGGAGTTCCGAGTGGATGTAGTCATGTTTCTTCGCAAGACTCTGCAGACCACTCACGTGAATTACGAGCAGTTGCGACTCAACCCATTCCCGCACCGACTTGCTGAACCCAACGAACTCCTTCTCAGGTTCGGAGACATGCAGTTCACATGTAAGATTTTGGGACCTGGAAATTACGAGTTCACTTAGTGTAAATAATGTAGGTCAGCGCATATGCTCCCAACAAACCTAAAAACGAAACATTCTGCTTTTTCATAGTGGCGAATTGCTGGGCAAGCAGGACGGTGGAAGCCACCATCAACGAATCGTATGCCACAATCTTCCAAGAATTCTCGGTTGCGTATTCTTTGAACAGGTCTATGATCTGGTTATGACCGCGAGGCGTCGGAACTATGACGAACATGTAGAACAGAATGTCGTGCACAATCTGGACGGCTACAGCCGAATACACGAGAGAATACTGAGGGAAAAACATTTTTGCAAGTAAGATGCCGAGAACGATTATTAAGCAGTCGGAAATCACAGCAAGGATTCCGAAGTGTTCGTACCATTTGTCGAGGGATTTTCCGAGTCCGAGAAGTTTGTGGAGAGCGATTGTTGCGAAGTCCACCCATACCACCGCCGCTGCAATGTCCTGTAGCATTTACTAATAGACAAGCAATTCCAAATGCAGTAAAGGATGAATGGTCCGAACGCGAATCCGAGCAAGATCCATAAATACGTCGGGTTTGGAATCATTTCAGACCTTGATTAGTTTGTCGGAGACGACCTTAGGGTTCTGCTTCTCAATCGCCCCCTTTCCGTTTTTACGGAAATCGTAGCCGCACGAATGATCTTCTGGCATTCTGTGCGTCAGGCAGAATGTGTTGTCGCACGAGCACTTGTAGGAAACAAGCGTCTTCTTTCGGCACTCCTTTAGAAAGCATCTCGGCACGCTTGGTCTTTCCATAACATATCTTGTGTTTCTAAATGAGATTGGAGCCTCTTCAATTCGTTTTCGGCTTGGGAAACCTTGGCCCTTGCCTTTGCAACCGCCGGAGTATCGTTCTCACGGTTCCCCCGCATTCCCGGTGGGACGTAGGCCTGCGTTCTCCTCGCAGTTTTAGAAGCGTTCTCAAACGCCTTCTTGCAGTCCTCCAACTCAACCCTTGCTTCTGCGAGACACGAGTCAATTTCTCCAAACGGTCTAGGCGGAGCTTGAAACGTTTCCTTGTGCTTTTTCAGTTTAATCAGAAGGTCGCGTCTGACCTCATTCATCTTGTCGTTCCATTCCTCTTCCGACATATCGCGGACCTTTACACGCAGGAACCTTTCAGGGATTTCGGGTTCGTGGAGTGCCCAACGAACGTTCGCAGGATAGTCGTTCCTCCGCTCAAACACTTGGTAATATACCTCTTCGGGAAGCTCCCGAATCATGTCGTGAAGATGTTCCATGTCCGGAAACCAGTTTCGCTTCAACAGAAAGTCTGCGTCTTCAAACGTGTGATCACAGCTGACGCTCATTCGGACGCAATTGAAACTTGTGGAGAGATAATATGGTAAATATATCGGCTCCAGAACTGAAGGAGACGAATGTGCAGGAGCTTCCGAATCCTGGAGGCGATACATCTTTGCTGTGGAATATGAGGTCAGAAGCATGTTCCGCCGAATCATCCGTTTTTAAGCTACAACCCCATCAACGATTTCTTCGGCGTGTTCTGAGCCCAGACGCACCTACACAGAGTTTGCTGATGGTTCACGGCACAGGGACGGGAAAAACGTGCACTGCAATTCAAATCGCCGAAGAATTTATTGTGCGTCCAGAATTCCAGAACAAGACAGTGTTTGTGCTTGCAAGCCAGTCGGTTCAAGAAAACTTCCGCAATCAGATATTTGACGTGTCAAGTGTTGAGATGGATTCGCAGGGAGAACTTCTGTCCAAGCAGTGCACCGGTCGTCGCTACCTGGACATTTTACAGAGAATGAAATCCCAGCCTCTGAAATGGTCGGACCAAGCCGGACGAGAGAAAATCATGAAGAGTGCCTCCAAAATCATTGACGAATTCTACGAGTTCTGGGGATACGTCGAGTTCGGAAACGAGCTGGCAAAACAGAATGCAGACAACGACACGCGCGATTTAGAGGCGTGGATTCACAAGACGTTTGACAACCGGTTGGTGATTATAGACGAGGCGCATAATTTGCGAGAAACCCGCGAATCTTCGGCGTCCGAAAAGATCGTCAGTGCGGCAATCACGAAAATAGCCAAAATCGCAAGAGGAATGACGCTGGTGCTTCTTACCGCCACGCCAATGTACGACTCTTTTGAAGAGATTCTTTTTTACTTCAACCTCTTTCTGTGGAACGAGAAGATCCACAAGACGAACGCCGACGTTCTGAAAGTGTCTGCGTTCTTTACGAAGGACGGAGACGTAGCAGAGACAAAAAAGTCAGATTTCAAGAAGCTGTGCAATCGCTACGTTTCCTACATAAAGGGCGAGAACCCTTTCACGTTCCCATTTCGGCTGAATCCGCCCGACGATCTGATTGCGAAACGCGATAGGACGCACGATATGGAGGGAAATCGGATAATTTCGCCGATAAAGTATTTGACGCTCACACGGTGTCCGATGGCTGCCTATCAGTCCGAAATCGTGAGGACTTTAAGTCGGTCAACTACCGTGAAAGAATACAGAACTATATGCACTCTCCCCGGAAACGGAGACCTCGGAGATGTTATGTCTCTTCAGGGGGAGCAGTATAGATACCGAGGAGTTCCCTTCCTTTCGCCGAAGAACATTTCCACGTATAGCGCCAAGTTTTCTACCGTATTGAAGTGTATTGCAGAATCCAAGGGGATTGTGTTCGTATACTCCAACCGAGTCAAGATGGGCGCAAAGCTGTTTGCAATGTGCTTGGAGGAGCACGGATTCTCACCTGCGATCGGAGATCCCTTGATGGCGGAAACGTCGGGAGAGGTTCAGCGGGGGGCGTCGGGGACATATGCTCTTTTCACGTCGGAAACGACGGAGGCGGATATAAAGAACACGCTCCTTCGGATGAAGCGCAAGGATAACATGGACGGTTCAAAAATCAGGGTGGTCATCACGTCTCCAAAAGTATCGGAAGGCGTTGATTTTCGCTATGTTCGTCAAGTTCACGTCTTGGATCCGTGGTACAACATGAGCAGATTGGAGCAGGTGATTGGACGAGGAATGCGCACATGTTCTCATGCGAGCCTTCTTCCAAAGGAACAGAATTGCACAGTTTACCTTCACGTCAACAGGCATCCTGCGGACACCCAGGAGACCCACGACGAGTATGTGTATCGCGAGTTCGTTGAAAAGAAGGCGATCGGAATGGCGAAGGTGAAGCAGATCATAATGGGCTCTGCGATGGATTGCACGCTAGAGGCGTCCGTCAACACTCTCCCTCCAGAGTGGCAGGAATTGGTGATTGAGCAGGAACGGTCCCAGCGATCCGAGATTGTGAAAAAGAAGCTCAAAGAACTCACGGCTCCTGTATTTCTGGACAATCCCACGTTTCAGTGCGATCCTGTTGTTGACGACGGAGAATACCATGAACGCCCGCTCTCTGCAATGCTGGACGTGAAGGACGAGATCGTTGAAAAGCTGAACAAGATGTTCCGAGACAAGCCGGTGTGGACGCAGACGGATTTATACGCAGCCATGTCGCCGTACGAAGAATCGCTCGTCAAATACATTTTACAAAACGCAGTATCGCAAGGAACGAAAGTTTCGGGTCCAAACGGACGACCAGGAAAATTGGAGATAAAGAAGGATATTGTTGCCTTCTCGCCTGATGAAAACTCTACGCTCGTAGAACGCCTCATACCCGTGGAAGAGCAGACGCAGACGGTTGAAATCCCACAAGCTCCTCTGCCCGTTCCTGCTCCGGTTCAAGAAGTCCCAGTCGGAACAGTCTATGAAGGAATCCGATCAAAAGTTGAGCTTGCGGAGTCGTACAATATATTCGGAGAACCGCCGAGCAAGGACGCGTGGAGCAAGTTCTGGGAGCAGTTTTCCTACGAGATCCGAGAATGGTTTTACGTTGACCACAAGTTGACTGGCGAAGAACGGATTCAGCACATTTTGAACACTCTGAACTCTGGCGTCGTTCCTTTTTACTTGGAAAGACTGGTTGTGAACGGTCCTCGCAAGTTCTACGTTCTCGGATCCAACGAGTTCTACACTCCCGACAAGCAAAAGTTCGTTCCGATCGGAGCGGATCTGGACGCATACAGAATGTGGGTGAATCAGTTGAAGCAGAGATTCGTGGCTGGAAAGGACGACTACTTTGCAGCGATGAAGGGAGATTCGTTCGTGTTCAATGTGGACGAGAAGAAGGTTCCTGCGGAAAGAGCGGCACGAACTAAGAACATTGGTGGCCGAACGTGTAGTTTCTTTGACGAGCCGGTGATTCGGTCGTTTGCAAAGGACGTGTTCGGAACCGACTTTCCGCCTGAGAAGATTACGGTGAACGGAAAGGTCAAGACAAACCCGGATAGTCCAAACAAGAAAGGAAAGTGTGCGTGGCTAGACCTTATTGTCCGAAAGGCGATAATGGATAAGAAGCCCGGCGTTTCATGGTATACTCCTGAGGAATTTGCAGTTCTCAGCGAAGAGGCGAATCGCAAGGACGTTTTGGCGCGAATGAAAAGTTAAACGGTGATAGAAACGGATTTAAAATTTGTGGAACAAAGATAACCAAAGATGGAGTCCTTGTTTGAACGCAGAGAGCTTTCAAAAAAGGTGAACGTCCACGCCAAATTCATTCAGAACAATATCCAGAGTTCTCTTCTTGGTCAGTTGAAGATAAAGTTCCAGGGCAGGTGTTTGGCGGAAGGGTATCTCCAAAGGGACAGCATTACTATCGTCAAATACTCAATCGGTCGTTGCAATTACTTGAAGGGCGGAGTGGATTACGATGTGACGTTTCAAGCGGACATTTGCTTGCCGCATGCTGGACAAGTGTTCAAGGCCCCGGTCTCCCTCCGAAGCAAGATTGGAATCCATGCGGAACTTGAGCCTTTGCGTGTTCTCATTCCGCGAGACCTTCACGTAGGCAACGAGGCATTTGACAAGGTGGAGGTCGGAGACCAGGTGGAGTTTGAGGTTGTGGGGACGCAGTTCAAGCAGGGCGACGAAGACATTATTGTGATTGGAAAACTTATCAAGAACGAAGAGGCCGAGCCGGAAGTTCTGGGCGTAATAGAAAAGCAACCCGAAGCTCCACCTCCGCCTTCCTCATCTGGATCCGACGAGAAACAGGTGGTGGTCGTTCCTACAATCGGGAGCGAGAAGCCTAAGCGTAGAAGACTTAAACAAGAGACCGCTCCTAAAGAGTAAATGAGCGAGTTCTCACGTTCCAAGAAGGAGTGGATGAAGGAACGTTTGGATGAGATGGACGCAAACGAGCACGCCCAAATTTTTTCAATTGTCCGTAAGTATACTGACCAAGGAACGAGAACGCAAACCGGAATTCTAGTCTCCACCGAGTTCATGAACGACGAGTGCTTGAAGGAGATCGATAACTATATCCAGTTCCTCTCGGACCAGAGAAAGAGGATGGATGAGGATACAAAAGCCCGTAAAACATATGAAAGAATGATACAGTGAAAACGGAAAGGGTTTAATCTAAGTTAGAAATAACAGGAATGGAGGGATTTATCACTCCCGGAAACCTCCGTTTTATAGAGGAGTTTATCCGCATAGCAAAACGGGATCCGAAAGTAGAGTTCGAATGTAAACTACTTTCTGACCAGATTCAGACGAAGGATGTCGCGGACAGACTTATGCGAACGTGCGAGCGCATATCCGTTGAGACAAAGGATCAAGAACCCTACATGAACGTGTCTTACAAGGACCGGACGCGTGTCACAGTTCGCGGGGCTACCTCGGTCCACAAGGTTTGCATGTCCAACTCCTTCAAGGGGATTGAGAACTTGACGGTGGAGAGGAAGGAGCCGTATGGGGGTATGGACACCATAAACGCATCTGAGATCGGTGCTCGGTTCACTCTTCGCAAAGAGACGTACATCCGCAAGGACACGGACGCAAAGGCCAACGATCCATCTGCAAACATCCGCATAATTACACGCCGATCATACACGTCCAAGAGCGGCCTTTTCCAAATTGATATGTCAATGGTCAAGTCCCGCAAAAAGACTCCGCAACTCGTGAGAGATATTCTGAAGGAGCAGCACAGCTACGAGCTCGAAATTGAGTTCGTGCGGAGAGACACGAAACTGGAAGAGTCGGCGATAGTTTCGGATTTGCTTGGAATGATTGAGGAGATTTACAAGTCGTTTTACCAGACGCAGTTCCTTCTTTCCGAATCCGACATGCAGCGATACAAGGAAGAGTTTGAAAAGTCGGGGAACAAGTTCTACAACTTGGTGACGCTGGAGAGACGGCACATTCGTGAAGACGTCCCGCACAATATCCTACAGGGATACACGGTCACCAACAAAGCCGACGGAGAACGGTGCGGACTCTACGTGTCCAAAGATCGCAAGCTTCTCCGCATCATCTCCAACACTGGTCAGGTGACGTGGACTGGATACACTGCGAAATCACAGGCTCATTTCGGGGATTTCGTGGATGGCGAGTATATTTCCGGTCCAAACCTGTTCTGTATCTTTGACGTGTATCATTACCGAGGCAACGACACCAAGAACCTTCCGCTCATGCTTGAGAGCGACGACAAGACCATGAAGACTCCTACAGCGTCAAGACTTGGATGCGGGCGTCTGTTCGTCTCCGATTTGGAAAAGGACTTCACGGTTGCGCCGACATCGTCGCCTATCCGGATTGAGACCAAGTTGTTCTATTCTGGCGACGATATGGCGATGGAAACGTCCATTCGGGACATGTTGGCAATGGAGTTTGAATATGAAACGGACGGTCTTATCTTTACGCCGCGACTGTCCCGTGTTGCGCCGCCGGAAGACAGATTAAAGAACACGTGGCTGAGGGTTTACAAATGGAAGCCTGCGTCTCAAAACAGCATAGATTTCCTGCTGCGATTCGCAGGAGAAAGTTCGTTTGATGCAGTTCTGATGCAGCATGTGAAGGAGGGTCAGCTGTTTGTGTCCAGATCGGCAGGAGACATCATTCTTTACCCGCGAGCCACGATTACTGGGGAATACGTTGCGCCAGAAATTCCAGAGGATTTGCGAAAGATGACTGAAAACAAGGACCGCGTTCCTTCGCTGTTTCAACCAACGTCTCCGCCGGATCCAGAGGCTTACCGGATCTACCTTCCGCTGAACGACCGCAATGTTCCGGTTGACAAAGAAGGAATCAAGCTGGAAAGCAACACGATCGTAGAGTGCGCTTACGATACCGACGCGAACCGATGGGTTGTTATGCGAACCCGTTACGACAAGACGTATCAATACAGAGTGTTGAAGGCGCAGCAATACGGAAACGATATTCGCACCGCCAATTCCGTTTGGTCATCCATCCACGTTCCTGTGACAAAGGACATGATTTCAAACATAGTGAGCGCGCCGATTCAAGACACGGTTGACAGCGACATGTATTACAGGGACGACCTGAAGCGCAACAAGCGAGTGTTCGCAGACGTCTACAACTTCCACCTTCAAATCAAGGAGAAGCTTTACAGAGATAACGTTGAACCTGAAGATGCGTTGCTGGAACTTGCGTCTGGAAACGGAGGAGACTTGCCGAGATGGATTATGACGAAACCGTCAAAAGTCGTTGCAATGGATTTGTCGCTGAGCAACATAACTTCGCCCACAAAGGGTGCTGCAGTTCGGTACATTGAAAAGGTGAAGTCCAGCAAGAAGGGAAGTGTTCCGCCGGTGCTATTCGTTCAAGGAAACATGACGACGCATCCCCTGCTGGACCAAGACGACACGTACTTGAAAATCCTGAAAGGCGAAGCGACTGGCAGCACGCCATACCTGAAACAGTTTGAAGGGCTGAAGCAATTTGAGGCGGTTTCGTGTCAGTTTGCGCTTCACTATGCGTGTGAGTCAGAGGACACATTCAAAGCCTTCGCTAAAAACATCAAGGATACGTGCAAGAGCAGATTCTTTGGAACGTGTTCGGACGGAAAGCAGATCTACACGATGCTCTTCGACAAGCAGACGCACTCGTTCGGGATGCGGGATCCAAAGACTGGGACGTACGCAGAGGCAGGCAAATACACCAAGGAATACACACAGTCTGGGAGCTGGGAATACGATGCAAAATTCGGAATGCCGGTGAATGTTATGCTGGAAAGCTTTGAGCAGCCGCAGACTGAGTATTTGGTTCCGTTTGAGCGCGTCGTGGAGATTATGGAAACAGTGGGGTTTGCGCTTGAAGACACTTCCCTGTTTGAGACCGAATATTCCAACCAGAATTCAGTAACGCTGAACGAACAGCAGCAGTCGTTCTCGTTTCTCAACCGGACGTTTGTCTTTCGCAGAACGGGGAAAATGGAGGAGGATGAGGAGGATGACGGTCTTCCGACCTACGTGCCCACGAGCGCAAAGACAATAGAGCTTCTCTATCCTGAACCGAAAAAGGAAGAACCTCCGCCTGCCGAAGAGCCGAAGAAAGCGGAAGAACCTGCGCCTCCTCCTGCGCCTGCCGAAGAGCCCAAGAAAGCGGAAGAACTTCCGCCTGCCGAGGAAGCCAAGAAGCCCGTGAAGCGCAAGCTGAGGAAGGCGCCAGAGGCTCCAGAGCCTGAGCCCATACTCTTCCACGGACCGACGCCCAAAGAGGACAATTCGCAAAATTACAGCAATGAATCGTCGCATCCGATCCTGATAGATGAGGTGAACTACAAGACAGTGGAGCATTTCGTTCAGGCACAGAAGGCCAAGCTGTTCAACGACGAAGAGACGTATCAGAAGATTCTGAAGAAGGCAAAGACTGCTACCTCTGCGAAGAAATACGGAGAGGAAGTCAAGGAATTCAAGACAGAAATTTGGGAAACGAAGCGCGACGAAATCATGGAGACCGGAGTGCGCGCCAAGTTCGTCCAGCATCCGTCTCTGCGTAAGCAGTTGACGGAAACGGGCGATAAAGTGATTGGAGACGCAGACGCGCGCGACTTTTATTGGGGAATCGGAACGTCTGCTTCCACGGACAAATCAAAGTCGCCTTCTAAGTGGAAGGGACTGAACAAAATGGGAAAGCTTCTCATGAAACTGAGGACGGAGTTTCAGGCTGAGGCTACTTCTTAGGACACGTTAGAGACACATTTATAAACCGTCTTGCAACAGGGTCCCATCTTTGTACAGTTTTTGCAGCTTTTTCTTTCATTCCGTCCGGCTGGACCTTTATGAATCCACACCTTAGCATCTTACTCCTTCTTCTCAAATTGTTTGTAGTAGTCATCGTAGGACATCGTGGGCTTTACGGGAGCACTCGGGGTTTCGCCAACAACCGGCGCGACATACCGGTCAAACAGTTTCTGTCCCACGACCTTTGAAGCTTCGTCTTCCGTCATGTCTCCCAACTCAATCTTGCGACGAAGCCTCAGCATTTCAAAAAACGTATCGTCCATCTTTCCCTGGTAATGCATCTCAAAAATCGTGGGGAAGACATCAAACAAGGTCTTGTTCTCCTCGGATACCTTCTCGCGATACTTTTCAGGGTTCGTGCGCTTCAGGCCCTTGTGGCGGCGCATGCTGGTGTCCATATCACGCACAAGCGCCTGGATTTGAATGGAAGTGAGTCCAGACATTTGTATTGCTAATATACATTTTCAGTAAATCTTTAGCGAACTGGCGGAAGAGCCTGTCCCAGCAGGAACGTCAACTGGTCTACGAACTCTGCGCACTGTTCCTTCGTCGTGATTCCCGTAAGAATCAATTTTCCCGTTCTGAATACTTTCGCAATCCATTTATGCGGACCGATGTGGATCTTGACACCAGGATACACGTCGGGATCGTAATGGCTCATAACGTTCTCAATCTTCAAACTGCGAATGCGGTTATAGAGCTGCTCCCTTGGAATGTTGACGTATCCGTTCAACTTTGTCGTGTAATTCATGAGCACGACTCGGCGCTGAACGATTTCGTAGAGTTCCGGAGAATCCACGATGGAATCCTTACAGGAATTCCACAGCGTATCTAACAGAATTCGCATAGTGGAAATGTCATATGCGTCGTCCAATACACCGGTCAAATGAAAGACTCCGTTCTGGAATATCTTTACCGTAATTTCCTTTCTCGGAAACGCTCCGTCTCCGTCGTTCATCATCACGATCGTCATAGAATTGTTTCCGAATCCTGTCGTGTGTTTCGTAGGCGCCTTCTTGGACCTTCGTTGAATGGAATCGCGCTTGCTCTCTCCTTTCTTCAGAACTCCCCGCTTCTCTGCGCGAATGATCGTTTCGCTCAAAGGAATGGAATTTACGAGCGAAGAAGTGTTAAACTTCAAATTCGTGTTATACAGAACCACCATTGTCGATAGGTGGGGCGTCTCCATTGTCTGCTTTAAATACGAACAGAGTATCAATTTCGTTTTTCCACGAAAAAGGGATGCTTTCCGTGTAAAAACACGTGAGCGCTACTGGACACGACCGAATCAGTTTCCGAATGCGAGTTTGGTGCATTGGTTCTAGCATCCACCCTGGTTCCAAATACCCGAGAAACACGCACGAACGCACTCGGTGGCTGGAAATCGCCTCACAGTGTTCCACAAGTTCAGAAGACGGAACTTTTGATAAGTCCACAAATTCCAGGTCTGGAAACTTTGATCGGAAGTTTGCACGAAAATCTGCAAACCTACGAATATCAGACGATATCCACAACATTGCTCTTCAAGGTTCTGGGCGTTTAAACACTTGGCTTGGGATCGTTGATCTTCAAGTGAGCAGGAGCGCCAGCAGGAATTTGGTATCCCGTAGGAACGCGACGAGGATTGACTCCGAAATCGTTGCCGTGGTGGCTTTCCACATACTTGGGCCGTGCAATCGCTGCACCCACTTTCCTCGGATGGTCTTCGGGCGTGAGAGTAGAAACTGCAAGACCTCCTGCGCCTTTCCTGGGACGAGGGGCCCAAGTGGCACGGCGAAGTATTGCAGGCAACGCGTGGTCTGCACCCGGACAACCGTTTGTGACACTGTTTGAAGACTGGATCGTAGAGCCAGTGGATCCCTTGCTGCCAGTTCCGATACGATACGTTCCTGAATTGAGAGAAATCGTGTCATCCACGAAATAGTGAATACCTGCCTGCACTGGAGTTGCAGGATCGGTGTGCGGCTCGCCTTTTTCGTCGAAACACGCAAGTCGGTCACGAGTTATCTGGCTTGCAGTCTTGGGGACGTTATTAGAAGCAAATCTTCCTCCAGAAACAGTTGAAGAAGGTTCAGCGATAACTGGGTTGCATTTCCGAATACTTTCGGCGTTGTTGGAATTCATGAGAACCTTTCCAATCGGAGGACCGTTCCTGTAATCCATCTCTGCAGCCCGTCCTGCAACGAAATCTGAAAAAGTGCTTCCGTCGGGAATGTGTCCTCCATTGCCGGTTGCAACAGTGACTTGAACGCCAGCCCTTACCGACTTGTTGTCGCGACCAACGGACGTGCGCATTTCGTGGATGTTTCCTACGACAGATTTCGTGGGCGCATACACGTTCGCGGCCGCCACGACGCGCTGGTGACGAGTAAATGTGGACGCATCCATCTTTGGACGAGTGTCCAGAATGACAGGCGCATTTGCCTTCTTGCGATTCATGTATTCCGTGTAGGACATTTGTATTTGATTACGAATTTATTAAAGCATGTCCACGTGCGTCAACATATGCCGACGACAGCACATTTTCTTGATTCCGAGATCGTCTAGAGCTTTTCCTTCAGGAGACTTCACGGTCGTGGCAGTCAAATACTGCATCTCGTCGTCGGTCTGTCCAACCGCACGTCGGTTCTCCTTGGACATCTCTAGATAAGCCTCATACTTCCCCGCCAGAACGGTATTGCAAGTGACGCAACGAATTGGAATGATCATTCTTGTTTGCTCCTCTACTCCTTCTGTCTATATTTCGTTTTCTATGTAAAAAGTAAGAATGACCGCCGAAGAACGAAGCGCCCTCGTCATCGGCTTACTGTCCATGCTGCTCCTGATTCCAAGTGTCCGCTTTCCAGTGCTTGAATCCCTGTCAAACCCGATATCCGTAGTCGTCGCAGGGGTGCTGATTGTGGTATGTCTTGCAACAAACAACCTTCTCGTGGCGGTTGTTTTGATCGCAGTTGCGCTCTATCTGTTCAACGAGAGGACGGTTTACGTCTCAACAAACCAGCAACAGGTGTATCAGGATACTACTGTAGCGGAATCCAATTTCAATGCTTCCACCAGCCTGGACTTAGAAGTAGCGAACAAGACACTCGTGCGAGCATCGCCAGAGATGTTGAATCCTCCTCGCGCTCCTCCTGATTTACTTACGTATCCCCCATCGGAAGACACTCTTCGTAGTTTGAGTGGATAAATACACTCCAAGTTCAAGTCTGCGAATATAATACGGGTTAACTCCTGCAAAATGAACCCCGTAGACATCACGAGGAAACGGAATCTTTCCAATCTTGTTCATTGCATAAATGAAGTTCCATGCGTTTGACAGAGGTTCAAACATGTTTTGTGTTTGCAGTTCGTAACCCAAGCAAGTTTGTTCGTAATGGAATTTTCGAGGGTTACCGGGTGAAGAACGGATGTATTTGTCATACACATCTTTGAGAAACTTGGCGTGGTCTTTGGGTTTGCATACCATAAACCCTGTATTTAATAGCTTATCAGTATCAATTGTAAAATTGCCAAGGCTGTAGTAATCTTTTGGCAAAGTCGTCCACCAAAAACTTTTATAAGCGGATATTGGAACCTGAGTCATCTCGTCAACGATACCAATCTTTTCGCACGAAGGAACACGGGGAGCCGAGTCTGTCATCCAAATATCTGCGTCCATCACGACAACTGTATCGTATTCAGATAATGCAGAAGGAACCAAACATTTCTGAAAGGAGATACAATTGCCATCCGTGTTCTCTGAGTCTAAAAAATCAGTGAATATCTTCAGGTCGTATCCGTGTCTCTCTGCGTATTTGACTACGGAAGGCTTGAATGTTTCCTCAAATTCCTTCAAGTATTCTTCACCGATACATATGATACCGATACACGTCCTCATTATTACCAAACAATACTTAGTTCTGTGGCGCTCCAATACTCAGAGACTCCATCCGGAAGCCGACGATGAATGATGAAGGGCAGGACGCGATCCTCGATCTCCTTGCGGGCCAGTTTCCATACAAACTGCGGGTGCGATGGCTGCATTCCTTCCAAGGAAACAAGCGCCTTTGCTCCGTCGGAAAGTTGCTGGGCACGAATGCCCATGAGTGCAGTGAACTCGTATTTGGAATAGTAAGGCAACGTAATTCTGCTTTCGGCATTTATGGACTCGCGCTCAATCGTTTGGACTTCGGGGTGAAGAACCTTGGAGTCAAACCGAAGCTGGTCCATTTTGTTTGTTAGTGCGCAAATGTTTAAACGATACGAATTCGTTTTAAGTATGGAAAAGGTGACCTTGCTAAGCGTTATGGGCAATGACCTGATGGTCGTGAACGCCGCCCGTGTCTCGTTTGCAAAAGAGTCGTCCGAATTTTCGCAGCAGGACGAAAAGCTCATTTCGTATTTGGCCAAACACAATCACACGTCGCCGTTCTTTCACCCGCAAATTCAATTTCGTCTAAAAATGCCTATCTTCGTCGCGAGAGAGTGGTACAGACACACGGTCGGGTTCTCTCGGAATGAAGTGTCTAGGCGGTATGTGAGCGATACTCCTGAGTGCTGGGTTCCGGACCTTGAGCAGTTCCGGGAGCGCGATCCAAAGGCAAAGCAGGGAAGCAAGGAGACTGAAGTTGGGACTTCGCGGGAGGCTCGCATGGTGTTTGACGATACGGTTCGGCAGGCAGTGAAGGCGTATGAAACCATGCTGGAGATGAACGTTGCCCCCGAAATTGCGAGGTGTGTTCTTCCTCAAAGCATGTATACCGAGTTCATAGAGACAGCATCTCTTGCCGCGTATGCGCGTTTATACAATCTGCGCAATTCGCCGGACGCTCAGCGCGAGATTCAGTGGTATGCTCGCGAAATCGGAAAGGTTATGGAGGAGAAGTTCCCTGTAAGCTGGAAGGCGTTGACGACATAACTACGATAACTTTTTGGTGTCTACATATATCAAATCTCCGCGACTTAATCCTGTAGGCAACTGAATCGCATTTTTATAGATCTGACCAAATCCGCACATGTCGTATGTTTTCATGTCCGATTTAGATACTTTAACTTGCCTGTTGTCATTATAGTCGGATACAAATTCAGGACTAAAGCCAATAGGTGCTTTTGTATACATATTTGTCCGAAAAAATGAAATACAATCCGTATTTACATCTACTTTGTATACCATATCATCTTTAGTAAATCCCATTCTAGGAAACTCAACCGTTCTCGACAATGCATCGCAAAGAACCGGAGTTAGTTGCTTGTTAGAATATATGCGCATTTACTTGACTTGGATATCTATTTGTAAACTTAACTAGTTCTTCCGCTTCTGCGTCTTTAGCCGATTGCGAGGCGCACACTTGATTCGCTTCAAGGTTCGGCCTCGTGGAAAAAGGAGGGTCTTTGTGCATATTGCAATAGCAGCACCTTCCTTCGTGGATCCTGGACGTGGTTTCACGGTCTTTTTGACTTTCTTTATGCATCTACAGAACTTGTTTGACAGAGTCTGCGCCATTACTATTCCGCACGAGATTTTTGAGTCCATGTTTGGCTACACCGAGTGCACTGATACATCCAAATCAAGTTGGTGTTGCTGATTTGAACAGGAACGACATCGCGGGGCGTTTGTTGAGTATTCGTCGTGCAGTCTTGGTTCGGACACACGATTGTTGTTAGGTGGTCTAGCGTTGGGTCATACTTGATATACGGGTTCATTTGGAGAGAAACTGCAGTCTCCTTCCGCAGAATATGTTCGTATACGACGGGGTTCTCCTTTGGAATATCCTCCTTGTATTCGCACTTGCGACAGGAAAGCTTTGCGCCCGTTTCTCCCTCGGTCTCGTCAATGCTATACAGCATGTTGCGACATTGAGGGCAGAACTTCATCTTTGCTTTATCTTGGCAGAGGGCATTAAATTCGTTTTCTCTGCGTTCAAAACGGAAAGGTCGCCAAACTATTGTCGGGGGGTATCACACGAATGACGGAAATTAAGTCTCTACGTGAGTTTCTTGACAACCCGGCGCGGCAGGCGAGCGGAAGCAACTGGACGCATACGAGCTTGATTGGGGGGAAGGCAGGAGGAACTGGGCGCTATTTCATTACCGAAGACGACCGCCCGAAATTCTACGAACTTTACGTGGATTCGTTGGAGGTGTTAGGAGATAGGCTTTATCTGACAGAGCGCTCTTCGGATATCGGACCACTGAGAATAGACTTTGACTTCATCTACGACGAGTCTACACAAGTAAAGAGACATCTACATACACGAGCACAGGTAATATCGTTCTGCAAAGCCTACATGACAGAAATGAAACAGCATCTACATTTGCCCGAAAGCGTGGACATCTACATTATGGAAAAGAAGCGACCAACTCTGGATGCAAAGAAGCAACGTATCAAGTCCGGCATTCATATCGTTGTTCCGAACGTTGTTACGCATAAATACATTGAGCAGAGTGTTCGCCGTGCTCTTGTTCCACGCATGGACGAGTTCTTCAAGGGTCTGCCGCTGAACGATACGTGGGAGAAGGTGTATGATGAGGCGGTATTGAACAGGTCGCAGCCATGGACGATGTACGGTTCTCGCAAGGGAGACGAAGGAGCACTTCCGTATCTCACATCCTACATCCTCACATACAAGGACGACGATCTCACAGTAAACGATACGATTCCAGGAGTTTCGGTGGATCTTCTCAAGACGCTGTCCCTACACCGCGATCAGACGGACGAGACGCAGATGACGGATACTGCAAAGGCGAATTATGAGAAGATTCGCTCGAACAAGGATGGCCGAGATAGTGGGGGGGAGCAGCGAAAGCGAACCGGTCGTCCTCTCCAGCGTTCTGAGAAGCCCAGTTCACGCGGATCATCTCCTGCTGGACGTATTCTCCAACCTCTGACGGCCGAGAAGAAGGATTATCTGAAGGAACACGTTCTGAACTTTGATAAGAGCAGGTATCAGGATTACGATAAGTGGGTTCAGGTCGGTATTTGTCTCAACAACATTCACCCCGATTTGCTAGACGTATTTCTGGATTTCAGTTCACAGTGGAAGGATTACAATGAAAGTGACTGTATTCAAAAATGGAACTCTCTGCCTTACCGCAACGACGGTGATCGTCTCGGTGAGCCAACGATCCGGTATTGGTCTCGCGAGGATCATCGTGAGGGATACGATGAGATTGAGAAGAACAATGTGGAGCGCCTCATTATGCTGGCATGTTCTGGAACGGAGTTTGACGTTGCGAGTGTGATTTATGCAAAGTTCCGCGATCACTACAAGTGTTCTGATTTCCGATACAACGTTTGGTATCGGTGGATGGGCCATGTTTGGAAAGAGACCGATCAGGGTGTTGATCTCCAGCTCAAACTGTCCAAGCAAATTGCAGGTGTATTCTTTGACCGTATGACGGCCGTCCAGAACGAGATGAACCAGCGCGGCATCACATCTTGTACTGGAACAGACAAGTCGGACTGTAAGGTTTGTGAGTACTGCAAGATGGAAACCACCAGAACAGATCTAAACAAGATATTCACACACCTGAAGACGACAAAGTTCAAGGGCAATGTTATGAAGGAGTGCCGCGAGCTCTTCTTTGACGAGCAGTTCAACAAGAAGGTGGATTCCAACAAGGACTTGATTGCATTCAACAACGGAGTGCTTGAGTTGGACAACAACTATCTGTTCCGTCCGGGAAAGCCCGAGGATTACATGTCATTCACAACCGGCATAGATTACGACCAAGACACGCCGTATTACGAGTATCCTGCCTGGCCGAAGGTGGACACATTCATCAAGCGCGTACTTGCAGACCCGGAGGTTCGTGAGTATTTCATCAAGCATCTAGCATCAAACCTGTTTGGAGGGAATCCTGCACAAAAGTTCCACATTCTCACCGGTACTGGTTCGAACGGAAAGTCCATGATCACGAACTTGATGACAGCAGCTATGGGAGAGTATGCATGTACAGTTCCAATCTCTTTGCTGACACAGAACCGAAAGAGTTCAGGAAGTGCTGCTCCAGAGGTTGCCCGTCTCAAAGGAAGAAGGTTCGTGACTATGCAGGAACCCGACGAGAAGATTGCGCTGAATACCGGTCAGATGAAGGAGATCAGTTCGGGTGAGAAGATGTATGCCCGCGACCTGTTCAAGTCTGGCGGGGAGTTTGAGGTTCTTGCAAAGTTCCATCTGGCTTGTAACGACAAGCCGAAGGTGAATACAACAGACGGAGGGACGTGGCGCCGTCTTGTCGTGATCAACTTCACATCAAAGTTTGTGCAAACTCCAAGTGCTGCGAATGAGTTTCCGCTGGATGAAAGTATCCAGTTCTCAGTAAACACACCAGAATGGGCAACGTGCTTTCTCGCCTACTTGGTCCACGTTCTGAAGGAAGGGAAGGGGCTGCGCAAGCTCGTTGCGCCTCAGACGGTTCTGTTGTCTACGAGCGACTACCGCAACGACAACGATGCAATTGCCAAGTTCATTACGGAGATGATCAGTGTTCCAGAGGAGGGAGAGGAGACGCAGCCTGTTGAGAAGAAAGATCTAAAGAGAGTGTTTAAGACATGGAAGGACGAGAACGACCAGCGGTCACTCGCGCCCGCCGATATGGAGAAGCGTATTGTTGAAAAGTTCGGGAAGTGTCCCGACAATGGTTGGTCAAACTTCAAGCTGAAGCATTAACCTTGGCGAGCTGCACCCCTGAGAGGAGCATACGCCTTGATGTAAGGCAGCGTGAAGGTCACCACGAGCATAGCAATCACTAGCGTGGCAGTCGCAGCAATTGCTTCGCCGACCATGAGCTTAACAGGACCGACCTGAATGGTGAGTCCAGCGACGGACGCCTGGGCCGCGGGGAAGAAGACAGACAAGATAGGTGCGACAATGTCGCGAATCAGCGAAGTGAAGAAGTCCTTGAGGGCTCCACCAATAAATACTGCAATCGCGAACGTCAAAAGTAGACTGCTCATTTATACACCTTGCGGGAATCTTTTTTAACACTTTGGAGTGATTCCCGCCATTCTCAAAAATGCAGTGGGCGTGCCGAAATACCAATGGAGAATCTCGCCTGCGACGAACCAAAAGACAAAATTCCATACAAACGAAGTCTTCGTAAAGTAAGAGGTTGCGACTGCTAGTAAAACCGTTCCAAGAAGATCGCCCAACGCTAGTCCTAAAACCCTGTAAGAATGAAAGCCTTTTTCAGGTACGCCGAATGCGAAAGCATACGGGCAAGCCATTTAAGTTTTCCAAAGAGAATGTAATGGGTATAGACACTCGTTTTTGGGGTCCTAGCGGATGGCAACTCTTTCACTGGATATCCTTCAGGTCGGAACATCCGGAGGAAGTTCTGAAAATCATGAAAGATGTACTGCCGTGTAAATTCTGTCGAAAAAGCACCTCGGAATTCGTGAGTGGAATGCCTCTCACTTCGAATCCGGGCAAGTGGTTGTACGATCTACATAATAAGGTCAATCACAAGCTGAGGACGCAATGTAAGGGCGACAAGGCTGTAGTGGATCCGGGACCGGATCCGTCGTTTGAAGACGTCAAGCAAAAATACGAGACGATGAAGCTGACGGACGTTCTAGGACGAGACTTTTTGTTTTCCGTTGCAGCGAATTATCCAGAGAAGCCTAGTGGAGAGGAAAGGGCTACTCAACAAAAGTTCATGGACGCTCTTGCAAAGGTGTATCCGCTCAAAGAACTCTTCCGATTCCCTGCAAACCTGAACTCTCGTAAATCGTACATGAAATGGATGTATTCGTTTCTGAAACGGGTTGCAGACAAAGTAAAGGTGCCGATTCCTTCCTACCGAGGCTACGTTATGCGCGTAATGTATTACACAAGCGGATGTGAGAACAAGACGTATAAGGGAAAAACGTGTCGGCGTATACGGGGTATTGGACTCACGAAATCCCGAGACCATTCTCAAACGAGACGAAAGGTCGCGCCATCACTTCTTTGATTTCAGGGCTTCCACTGTCCGAATGTGTTTAGTAGAATACTTGCCGTCTTTTCCTGCGCCCTTCTCACGCTGGTCTTTCTTCTTATCGCGGCGAGATTTTGGATCTTCCATTTGAAGAATATGCAGTTTCTTCTTTCCGAGCTTAAAATTCGTTTTTATAGCGATTATATAAATGGACGTTGGGTTTGATGTGAGAAAGCTAACGCCCGATGTTGTTGGAAAGATGTCGTTTCCGTGGAACCCTGGTTATTCTTATTTGAAGTCGTCCTCTGCAAAAACAGTTGACACGTATTACGTTGTAAATATCCCCGAAGTAGACCCTGAACCCGTTGTTGTGCCGGAGGTTGCGCCTGAGCCGGTGCCTGAACCCGTTGTTGTGCCGGAAGTTGCGCCTGAGCCGGTGCCTGAACCCGTTGTTGTGCCGGAAGTTGCGCCCGAGCCGGTGCCTGAACCCGTTGTTGTGCCGGAAGTTGCGCCCGAGCCGGTGCCTGAACCCGTTGTTGTGCCGGAAGTTGCGCCTGAGCCGGTGCCTGAGCCTGAAGCTACTCCTGCGGAACAAACTGAATAATAGAATGACGCATTCAAATCAGAATGGAATATTGGTACTCCATCGTGATCGGAACAGTTGCGTTTTTGTATATCCAGATGTTTCTATGGAACGCTCGCAATATGGTGGAAGCGGGGATCGAACCCGCGCGCTTTTCAGCAGGAGTTCTTAAGACTCCCTCCTTAACCTCTCGGACATCCCACCAATTCAACTAATGCTATTACAGTTTAAACCTCTTCTTGTAAGCCTTCACGCTCTGGCGGAAGGATGTGGACGGTCCCCACAAAATCCATCTGCTCAACGCGCCAGGCGTATCGGGCTGGCTCCAATGTTCACCCATCCCCGAATGACGCTGTAAATACCGCGCCCTTCGAGTCTTGTCCTTGTGTTTCGTGTAATCCGACATTCCCTTGGCTCCGAACGGAACCACCTTTTCACGCCCGTTCTTTTCAAACACTGCGTCCCATTTTTTCTCTGGGTTATGAGATGGACGAACAGCTTTCAACCTCAACGTTTTCCGAGGCATCTTAATCTTCTCCGTGAAATTCAAACGGGATGGAAGAATGGTATAGCATCGTGCGAGACTATAAGGACTCCAGCGAGTTCCCTTATGCAATACATACCTTCACGAACAGAGTCCGACTAGACCTATTCCAGTTCATGCGGAATCTTCCCAAGGAACGCCGAAACAAATTCAAGCAGCGTCTAGGTCCAGAATTTGATCAATGGGTTATGGATTTGACAGAGGATTACGATGAAGACATCGTCAAGGATATTTTGAACGACGATGAGTTTTGGGAGAAAACTATCGCTATCTCAAAGTGAAAACGGAATAATATACACGCATCAGATAGTAATATAAAGAATGGGCGACACTATTATCGGTGTTCAGTTCGGCATCGCCAACCCTGATGAGATCGTTTCTCGCAGCGTGGTCGAGGTAACCACCGACAAGACATTCCAATCGGGAGCTCCGGTTTCCGGAGGCGTTTTCGACAGCAGGTTTGGCGTCATTGAGAACGGAAAGGTATGTTCTACATGTAAGCAGACTAACCTGCTTTGCCCGGGACATTTCGGACACATTCGGCTCGCCCGACCGGTGTATCTCTACCAGTTCATAGAGACGATCCGCAACATTCTCGGCGTCATTTGTCTCAACTGTTCAAACACGTATGTCAAGGAAGAGAATTTGAACACCATCGCCAAGACGCTGACCGGTATGGACAAGTTCAACGCCGTCCGAGAACTCACCTCGTCCTTGAAGACGAAGATGGAGGGATGTGTCCACTGCAACAGCCCCGTCATCAAGAAGGTCGAAAAGGTTGAAAACACGGTCGCATCCCTGTCTGCGATTCTAAAGAGCGAGGACGCTGACCCAATTCCTCTTCAGCCCGAGATGGTTCTGCGATGCTTCCAGCGCATGACGGACGAGACTGTAAAGTCCATTGGTTTCCATCCCAAGTTCAGTCGTCCAGAGTGGATGGTCTGCACGGTTCTCGCCGTTCCTCCGCTGACCGTGCGTCCGTCTGTAGTCATGGACGACAATCAGCGCATGGAGGACGACTTGACGCATAAACTCATAGACATCGTGCGCAACAACCAGCGTCTTCGCGAGAAAATTGACAAAGGCGACCCGGTTTCTATCATTGACGATTACACGAAGGTTCTCCAGTTTGATGTCGCGACGTACGTTGACAACGACATCAAGGGTCTTCCGCCAGCATCTCAGCGTTCTGGTCGCCCGCTAAAGACTTTGAAGTCTCGCATGGGCGCAAAGTCAGGACGCGTGCGAGGAAACCTCATGGGGAAGCGCGTTGATTTCGCAGCACGAACCGTCATTACTCCAGACGCAAATATTGACGTAGACGAACTCGGTGTTCCGGAAGAGATTGCGATGAACCTGACGTTTCCAGAAGCCGTCTCGCCTTACAATCGCGACCGGCTCATGACATACGTTCGCAACGGTCCCACGAAACATCCTGGCGCAAAATCGGTCTTCATTAAGGCCGAGAACAAGACAGTGAGTCTCAAGTTCGTGAACCACGATTCGCTTGACCTGAAGACAGGGGACATTGTTCATCGCCACCTCATTGACGGAGACGTGGTTCTCTTCAATCGCCAGCCGTCCCTCCACAAGGCGTCCATGGAATGCCACAGAATCAAGGTTCTTCCTTACTCCACGTTCCGCCTGAACGTTTCTGCGACCCGCCCTTACAATGCAGACTTTGACGGCGACGAGATGAACATGCACGTCCCGCAATCCATCGTGGCTGCTACGGAGCTAAAGTATCTTGCCTCAGTTCTTCGTCAGATCATCTCGCCTCGCACCAACTCTCCCATCATTCAAATATTCCAAGACACATTAACAGGCGCTTTCCGTATCTCGCAGGAGGACGTGAGAGTGCCAGAACATATCGCAATGAACATTCTAGGTCGCACAAAGCGCCCGCTCAGTGCTTATTCCCGCAAGGGTTCCACTATGACGGGACAGGAGTTGATTTCAAGCACGTTTCCCCTGATGGATTTCAACGGAAGCATTCAGTTGAAGGACGGACAGCTCACAAAGGGCGTGCTGAAGAAGAGCGCATTCGGAGGCTCGCAGGGCGACATGGTGGACGGCATTCTTCACGTAATCTACAACGATTTCGGTCCTGATCGGTGCGGACAGTTCATCAACGAAGTCCAGAACATTGTCACGAAATACAACCTGTATTCTGGCTTCTCAGTGGGTCCGTCGGATCTTGTAGGGAACGAGGAAATCGCAGAGGCGATCGCCAAGTCTCTGGAGGACGGACGCAAGGAGGTTTCGCGCATCATGTCCAGCGTCCATTCTGGCATATTCGCAAACGATTCTGGACGACCCGACGGCGATGAGCTTGAGAACCAGATCACGAACGCACTGAAGAACTCTGCTTCCAAGGTCGTGGATAAGGTCATGAACGGACTCCCGAAGAAGAACCGTATGCGTGAAATGGTGGTCTCTGGATCCAAAGGCTCTGACCTGAACATTGCACAAATGATGGCTATGCTTGGACAGCAGTTCATTGCCGGAAGGCGCATTCAGTATACGCTTCAGGACCGAACGCTGCCACACTTCACTCGCTACGACTATTCGGCGGAGTCGCGGGGGTTCGTGGAGAACAGCTTCATCACGGGTCTGCGTCCCGCCGAGTTCTTCTTTCACGCAATGGCAGGACGCGAGGGTCTTATAGATACTGCCGTGAAGACTTCCGATTCAGGATACATTCAGCGGAAGCTCGTGAAGACGATGGAGGATTTGCACGTTGAATACGACGGAACCGTGCGCAACGCCAACGGCGCAATCGTCCAGTTTCACTACGGCGGAGACGGAATTGACAGCGTGTGCATTGAGGCGCAAGTGTGTGAGCTAGGTGTCATGACGATGGCGCAAGTTTACAAGGAATTTGCTGCTTCCGCCGCCGATTTCCAAGAGGTAATGAAGGACGGACTCGTTGCGACGGATTCTGATATGGTGGAGAAGATTCTGGACGACCGGAAGTTTCTAGTGGAGAACGTGTTCCGATACACGAGTTCTCGCAAAATTATGGCTCCAGTAAATCTGCGTCGTCTAGAGCAGAAATACATGAATCCGTACGTCACCAAGACCGACTTGACGCCAGAACACGTTACTAACGAGCTGAATTCTTTGTGCAACGAATCCTGGTTGAAGCACAACCGAGTCTTCCACGCCCTGCTTCGCTACTACTTTGCGCCCAAGAAGTCCATTCTCAAGCTTCGGCTTTCCAAGGACTTGTTTGACGAGCTTTTGAGGGACATCCGATACAAGTACCTGAATGCGTGCGTCCATCCGGGCGAAATGGTCGGAACGCTAGCAGCCCAGTCCATTGGCGAGCCCACTACGCAGCTTACTTTGAACACTTTCCACAGCGCAGGAACCGTCAAGGCGAATGCGACTCAGGGAGTTCCGCGCATCATTGAACTCCTCAGTGTTTCTCGCAACCCCAAGAATCCCGGAAATGTCGTATATTTGGCTCCGGAGGTTGCAAAGTCCCAGAACTCTGTGTCCTCGGTAAAGCGGGACATCCAGAAGACGACGCTGCGAGACATCACGATTTCCGTGCGCATTTACCACGATCCGCATCCGGGAACCACGAACACGGCCATCGCAGACGACATTGAAATTCTGCGGTCCTACGAGAAGTTCTCGGTCACGCAGGGCAACTCGTGCATGTCTCCGTGGATTATGCGCCTTGAACTTGACAAGATGGAAATGGCTGCGCGCAATGTTGCAAACATGACGACAATCGCATCCAAGATTCAGGACAACAAGACTTTGAGGGTATTTGACTGCATCCACAGCGACACGAACACTCCCGACAAGATCATTCTGCGCATTGTGTTTGGAACCGATATCGCAAAGAACGCTCTGTCGCTCCGGTTCATTGAGGACAAGCTTCTTGACACGATTCTCACGGGCGTAGAGGGACTCGGAAGAGTATACCCCCGCGAAGTCAAGTCTGAAATGATGTATGACGAGACTGTTGGCGGATTCGTGCCTCTGTCTCCGCAGTATGTTCTGGACGTGGAAGGAACGAACCTGCTGGATCTGGCGACGTTCCAGCACGTGGATCCGCTCAGGTCTTTCTCGAACGACGTTCACGAAATCATGGAAGTGTTTGGAATTGAGACGGCACGGTTGGCGCTTTACGAGGAGTTCATGGAAGTATTCACTGCAGAGTACGTGAACTACCACCATATGATTACGCTCATTGACACGATGACGTATCCCGGTCACATTCTCAGCGCAGACCGGTTTGGAATGAGCAAGAGCGATTCGGGAGTCCTTGCGCGCTCATCGTTTGAGGAGACGAGCAAGGTTCTGTTTAACGCAGCGATGAGCGGGGAGTTTGATAGCATGAAGGGCGTCTCTGCAAACATCATGTTCGGACAGAGACCGCCTTGCGGGACTGGACTCGTTGACATTCTCGTGGACGAAACGAAGCTTCCTGAGGGAATGGCGGAGGAGGTCTTTGAGGAAGATGTCAAGGCACTGAACACGAAACTCGCCGAAGAGGGAGATATCGTGTGTCGTGTGGACGACATTGTGATGGAGTGGTAATGAATCTAACGACGCCGACCGGCAGATATCAACGCTTGTGTCGGCGAATTCAGGACGAGGGCGTAGTAAGGATAATAGAACTGACTGAAAATGAAATCCAAAATAGCCCAACCTAAAGACCTATACTTGTCGTAAGATAGCTTTGCAGCGCCAAAGGCGAATACTATCCAGAAAAGGATGGTCAGTATTCCGCCCACGCTAAACACCCAAGATACAGCAACAGAGGGAGTAGGTTTAGGAGGAGAAACCGGCTGAGATTCTGACATTTATATTGAAATTCTTTTTTTAATTGGCGTAGGCAAGTCCAGCCATGCCGCTCATCACGCGGAGGATGTTGTAGTTGATCGCATAGACGCGGACGTTCCAGACATTGTCAGTGGACTCGTCAACGACGTAGTCGCCGGACATTTCCATAACGATGGTCGCCGTATCAATGCGGGAGAAGTTGCACGTGCCACTGGGCTGGTTCTCCTCGGGCTTCAGCGCAAACGAGTACGAGTAGATCGCCTGGTGTGCCTGGGGGGCTTTAGAAAGACCCTTATAGGTCGTGTTGTCAAACCCTAGAGGCTTCATGGTTCCGCTGTGGTGCTGGAAAGGCTGCACCTTGTTGAAGTAATCTCCTGAACGGCGGTCTAGGCGGTCCTGGCCATTGATCTGGAGGTGCATAGACCGAATTGGCTGCGTGAATCCCTGTGAAGCAGCAAGCCCACTACTACCTGTCACCGCCTGATTCAGATACGAGTAAGTGAACGGCGTCAGACGAGATATCCCTCCAGGCGTTCCGCCAAGAACAGCGCTAGTAAGTTGTCCAGCGACAAAGCTCTGATAATCATCCGGTACAAGAACTGGCCGAGGCACACCTAGAGTGCTAGAAGTGTTGTCGTCCTTGTCTGCAATCTTGCAGTTGGTGAAGCGATCGGGCTGAACGACCCAGATGAGTTCCTTCACGGGGTGATTGAATGTCAAATCAATTCGGTTGGTTGACGCACCGATGCCCTTGTCTTGGTTGAACTGGACCTGCTCAATAAGATACTCGTGCGACTCCTGGGCCATGCGACGACGCTCGTCAACGTCAAGGTAGATGTAGTCAACATACACGGCTGCTGATGTGGGAGGAGGAGGCTGAACGCCGTTGAAGTTCGCAGTCACGAACTGCCACTTGTTCCACAGGATATTGATCTTGACTTCGTGATACTGGAGGGCGATAAGAGGCAGAGCGGCGCCAGGGTTGCGAGTGTAAGAGAACGGCAGAGGAATGAAAAGCGGGGTGTTCGTGTTCGCACGGCCAGTAGAAGGGGCGCAAGATGACTGGGTGGCTAGCTGCATTCCGTAGACTCCAGTTGCGCCTGTAGTTGCGCCCGAAAGGGTTGTTAAACCCATAGGGCCTGCGTCCCTGCGTCGCGATGCGCCGCCGAGACCCACCATCTGGTAGAGCTTGTAGCTCGTGTTGTAGTCGGACGTGAGGGTGTCCCAGAGGTAGAGATACTCGCTGTATAGTTTATCAATCGCCTGTCCTCCAATTTCGAGCTCAACGTAGTCAAGAAGAATGTATCCCAGACGCCCCTGCTCGTTGTTCCAGTCAATTGATTTGATGCCTCCACTCTGAACCTGAGTCGCAGGCAGCACAACGTCCAAATAGGTGGAATACAGCAAGTCGGCGTGGCGGTTGATAGTCACCGTCTGCTTCTGTCCCCACGCAGGCATGCCCGTCAAGTTCAGGCGAAAAGGCTCCATCGCAAAATTCGTGTGGCGCTTGAAAAGACCCTTCCAGAAGGTGATCTGGGGGTTTCCAGAAAGGTATGCATCCTGAGCTCCGTGCGCAACGAGTTGTAGTAAGCCGCCACCCATTTGTCTTTATATGTTAGACAACTTGAATTTTTTACCGACGCGACTTACGACGAGTGCGACGACTCGGCTTCTTTGACTTACGACGACGGCGACCTCCTTCTTCCCCTTCTGGTTGGCTTGGCGAAGGTTGAGCTTCCTGAGTGCCCTCGTCGAGAACCACAGTTTTTGGCTGGGAACGCTTCTCTTCCTCTTCAGACTCCTCTGCCGGCTTCTCTTCGGGCTTCTCGTCCTCATCTTCGTCGGCACCACCGCGGCGACCCTTCTTGGACGCGCGACGCGTACTTGACGACTTCTTGTAGCTTCCGTCCTTCTTGATCTTGTTAATAACCTGCGACAGCCCCTTGCCTGCAACGTAGGTCTTGTCCTTCTTCATCTTCGCCATAACTGTCTTGACATGTGCCAACCAAGAGTTCGCCATTTATATCTTCATCGGAGATTTTATACGCGAAACAGGAGGCCTCTCAGTGCCGCCATTACGTCGTCGGGTATGCGCTTCTCCATGGGGATTTCCATAAGACAGCAGTAGTGGAAATATACGCAATACATCCCGCACTCTGTGTTCTTTCGCTGGTGCCTCGTTTTGTTATACGTCAATTCCATCGGCTTTGAATGGCGACCGCTTGCATCCCACTCCTGCTTCCACCTCGTCATGAGTTTCTTTATCTCCTTTTCCGGCTCCTGTCCGTACGAGTCAAAGTAGGTCATGCGCGGATACTCCAGGTCTGAACGCAGATCGCAGAAGACTGCAACCCAGTGTTCCCCAGGTCCAGTGCTGACGTCCGTGTTGAACACGATTCCGATCTGTGTCTTTCCTTTGGAGGCAAGTTTGCGAATGTCCATAGAACAGAGAGCACTGACCAAACAGGATCCGGTCTCCGACTTGTCTCCGAAATCCATCGGGAATGTCCCTACGTATTCGTAGTTGGAAAACAGACGCTTGTAGCTCTTCTCCATCTTTTCAATGTCGTCGGTGGACAGCCACTCTGTAGGATTGGATCTCCATGTTTTCGGAGCCTTTGGTCTTTCAAGGAGCGACGCAACGACGCATTCGCCGTCGCCTCCCTTACATTTGTCACGAAGTCTCATACGCAAAGCTCTCCACACTGAATTCGGTTCTCCTCTTGAAATTGGCGTTACAGAAGGGTGGTCCCGATTGAACGCCTGCCGTAGAGTCTCGATTTCCGCCGAGTCTACGGACATCCTTGTAATAAAAACGGAATTAAGTTTCAAAAAGCAAGTCTAGGTAAACTACAGAATGCTCGCAAATCTCAAGGCACGCTTTGAGTCTTACTGTCAAATTGACAACCAGATCCAGACCCTCAACAAAGACGTTCATTCGCTTCGAGCGGAACGTAAGAAAGTTGAGTCTGAAATGGCGAGGCTTCTACAAGATCCGGGTATGGATGGATACAGCGAGATCCGCATGACAACCGACAATTCCACGATTCAAATCCAGCGCCCGAATCAGTGGAGCAAGGCTTGGACGCTTTCAAAGAAGGATCTGCAATCAGGTCTGAACGAATACTTCCAGAAGACACGCAGCCCTAGTGCAGAGGAGTGCTTCAAACACATTGTTGATAACAAGACAAAGACGCTCGTTTCTACGGAGTTTGCTTTCACACGTATTCCTCCACAATAAAATCAAGGATATTATCAATGGACTTAGAAGGAGAACCTCCAGAGGAATTTGCGCCTCCCAATGCAGGAATATACGACCCAAGAACTTTACCGAATGCAGTCGCCGAAACAACGACAAATGTAATATTAGACATCGGGCTTGGAGGTGTAATAAAGCCCAGCAACGATCTTCTGCTTCCACTTGACATGCGTGACTTTCCTCGTGATCTTTTCGCCTCTAATGACAAAGAATATATTGAATTTAGTAAACGCAACCAAGATATCGTGTTCGGAGAGCTTACAGAGTCCATGAAAAATGCTCTTGACGAAGAAACTTACAGCCGTTTGTACAACAAGGCGGTAAATAAGAGCCTTGATGATGAAGAAGATGGAGTCAGCAAAGAAAAAGCTCCGAAGAAGACGCAGAGAAAAGGAACTCTTCGCGACTTTTTTGAACCTAGCACTCCGGTTACTCAATGTAATAATACCATAAAATCAGTGAATGCCAGGAGTATATGTTGGATTTGCGAAACTGAAATTTACGGCGGAGAAAGTTACGGGTTTGAGTTCAACCCAGAATGCGAACATGTTTTTCCTGTTATGCAGGCGTTGTGTTTCACTGGACTCTATTCAGCCGGGGTTTACGAATCTCTCAAAGACCAAGAAGATGAAGAGGGAAGGAATCGTGGAGACCTGTATAAAGAAGAACTTACGCGTGAATATCGCTGGTCTCATAGGATATGTAATCAAGTCAAATCAAACGCACACTTTATTATTATTGGACCAGACGGAAAATTCGGAATTGAAGTCCGATTCATAAAAGAATTGTTATACAGAATACTCGGCACAACAAGTTACGGAGGTGGGAATAAATTATGGAGCTGGATTAGTATAAAAAACCCCGGAGACACCAAAAAGACATGGGTTGATAAACAGTCAGAAAAGGTACGCGTAGTTTGCCAACAGATCATAGATAAGGCTAATAGTTTAGGACTAACAAAAGATCAGTTTCTAGCATTCTCGGTCATGAAGATACGAGAATATGTCGCAATGGACCCAGAAATTGCAAAGCCGAGCCATCCTCCCGCAGATATTTGGAAGACGATGCCAACCAGTACTGGATCGGCCTCGCTCTATCAGATTACAACTGAAAGTCTGACACCCGTGTTAAAGTTTTACGCAAAAGATATACATAGAGTTGTTACAGGCATCATTTCGACGGTGATCAACCAATCAGGTCGTAAAGGGACTGGGCTGACAGCGTTACAACGTGCCGAGATTTTTGCAGAACTCGCGGGATCTGCATCAGAGAATGCGTTCATAGAGAGAGTTCTAAAGGAAGAAAATGTGAAAACGTATAAGGAAGTCCGAGAGGCGCTGTATTCGTTAACTTACCGTCTTTATGGTATGAGGGATCAGAGAGCAATATGGTCCGATATTCAAACGATATTGCCGGTAGTGCTTTACTCACAAATCATGGCAGACGCGTTCAACAATATAATAGTAACATTCAGTAGTCTTGGGAAAGTAGATGCGGCAGTTATTTCAGCCATCGCGACTGAAACGAAGAGAATATTGGTGACTAAGATTTCTGTTATAGACGAGATGATGCTTGACAAGTATAAAATCTCCCTATCAGATTTCTTAGCAACTAGACAATCTATTATTGCGGAATTTAGAAATTCTGCATCTGCTCCCCAGACTAGTTATACTCGTCCAGCGTGGTATGGAGAAGGACGGAAAACGAAGAAGCAACGTGGAAAACGGAATCGCAGAACATACCGCAGAAAGAACTAAAATGGCGACCGTTTACAACCCTTACAATCCAAACAATCGCTTGTTTGTCCGAACGGATATCCAAGCGATTCTGTCCAAGCACAAGTGCGAGTTCAAGCCCATTCACGAACAGACGTTTCAAACTGCGATGATTCATTCGTCCTACGTCAAGCGTAAAGATTACACGACTCCCGGCGGAGATATATCTCAACTCGCTTCAAAGCCCGAGGACTGCTTGGAACTGTTTGACGAGTCTTACGAGCGTCTGGAGCATTTAGGGGACTCTATTCTCGGAGCGTGCGTGTCCACCTACTTGATGCAGAGATTCCCTCATGAGAACGAAGGGTTCTTAACTGACTTAAAAAAAGAGATCGTGTGTAACGAGACGCTCGGCAAGTTGAGCGAGATTATTGGACTCGCAAAGTTCTACGTGATTTCCAGACACAACGAGGATATTTGTGCAGGACGCACGAACACGAAGAAACTCGGGGATATTCTGGAGGCGTTTATAGGAGCGCTTTGGACGGATACAGGTTACGAGTTCAAAACCGTGTATGCGTTCATTGTTTCGCTGGTGGAGATGTACATAGACATCCCCAAAATACTGATGAACAATCGTAACTTCAAGGAACAGTTCCAGAAGCTTTACCAGTCCTTGTTCCACATCACGCCGACGTACAAAATGGCGTCGTGCGTCAACGGACTATACACCATGGAAGTCGTTCACGATTCAAAAGTCATCGGAAAAGGAGTTGCCTCTACGAAAAAGCAGGCTGAGCAGTTGGCGGCAAAGGAATCCATTCTCTATTTCCAGACCTAAGTGGACATACTGAGAGTCGTCTTGGTTCGCGGAATGCGGCGCATAAGTAGTTCTTTTTGCGTTCCGCCTGCCGACATGTTCTCCTCGCCCTCGTGAATGCCCTCAATGGACCTCAGGAACTCTGCTACCTTCTGGGGTTCATCGGCAAACGTCATGAGTAGCTTGGTGCGCAACTCGCCACGACGGAGAGGAGGGCGGGACGTGCGAACGCTGCGAGAAATATTGCCTACGCCGTTTCCCTCAAGCGCAAAGTTATCCACCTTGTTGTCGCGCATGAACTCCAGAATAGTTGCCGAGAGTGTCGCCTTTTTCTCTCGGATTTCCTTCATCTGATTGCGGATCTGGCGCTCAGTGTCGTCAAGCGCAATCCAGCTCTTCAACGCCTCACGGACCTGTGTCGTCTTGTTTTCCTCCATGTCTTATTCTTATGTTGTTTCCTTGTTGAAAGTCTCTTTTGATTACCACCTTGTTTACGGGTGGGAGATCCGAACATATCCCCAAACCCGATGCCTCGCGAAATGCTTCTATAGACGTCTTCCAGGAGTTTCTGTGGACTCGTATTGTTTCCAATCGGGTCTACTTTCTCGGGTTGTTGTTCAGAGAACATATATTGAAACCGAACACCGTCCTCGAATATGTCGCCTACGAATGTATAAAAGTTCTTCTGATCATCGCTAAACCCGGGATTTTTCATTCCAAAAGTTCGAAACCCTCCGAACCCGAGCATCCCCATACATTCGGCATGGGGTACCAACCCACCTAGAGTCGTCTCTGCTGGAACTACGAGCTTTGTAGGCATATGAGTCGCGGTTTCCGCGGAATATTTCGTTTTTGCCTCCTTGTTTTCGGATGAAGATAATGGACTTACGAATCCACCTTTGACACCATATACCGTCTTCACAGCAGAAATATTGTATGCTCTACCTGTTCTCTTTTCAGGGCGTATTTCGGTCTTGAGTGGCTGAAATCCAGGATGAGTCATTGCTGCCGGAAGAAGCGGGATCGGGTCAAACTTATGAGTACCTATTCCTCCCTTCTCAAATCCAGAACCTTGAGTAACGACTCTGTCTAGAGTTAAAAATCCAGAGTCTAAGAAGGAGTTAAACCGATTACGAGCAACGTCGTTCAAAGTTGTAGGAGAACCAAATGTTATTATGTGAACAGACGCTATTTTCTGAAGAGACGGATGTGTTCTCAGTTCAGCGAGCATAAACCCGAGAAGGGTTGCAAACGCAGCTCCTAGGGAATGACCTGTAACGAAAACGCGAGTGGGTTTGTAATCAGAAAGCATTTGCGATATGAAACTCCAACTTTTCATGAGAGGATCCATGAATCCAGCAGGAACTTTGCCGCTAGTTTCCGGGATGCGTGGGAATCCAGGCGGAGTGTATTGACCGAACTCCGTAGAACTTATAACCGATGTTAAAGTGCGAACATCGTCTTTGAAGTTTTCAATCGTGCTAGATGGTTTAAAACTTATAATAAGGTCTTGAGGTGTGAGTCCGAAGGTTGTTTTGGTCGAAAGAAGGTCTCCTCGCGTTGCCATGAACGTCACGTCGTTTGGAGATGACACGTATCGACAAGGGGACATCCCCGGTTGGACAGATGGCACCAAGCAATAACTTTCCATTGGGCGCAAGGTCTCTTGTCCTCTCCTCTTGGCGCGTATCCCCTGATTTATTCCAGCAGAAGGAGTTCCTGCTTTTCCTTGCGTGGAAACATTGGCGTGATTATGAGGACCCTCTTTCATCTTCTTCCCTAAGTATCTCCTGTCGAGATTGGTCAGTGTATTGTTGAGAGTTGCGCAGTCGTTTTTGTCGGACAGTCGCTGAAGCCATCCAGACTTCATAATAGCCTCGTGGATGATACCTGTATCTGCAGTTGTTAGGCGACATAATTGACCCATGAGTCTTAGCATTTGCTCATACTGGTCAAAGTGATCATATGGAGTGGTTGAGATCATTGACCCGTCGGGTCCTTTCTTTACATTAACATTCCCGCTTCCCATAATCGCGGAACGCAGGGTCGTATCTCTAAGTCCACCAGTTACAGGTTCCTGAGTTGTCCGGGACACGTTTGTTTGAACTGGAGGAGGAGCAGGAACCGTCCGTGCTGGAGCTGGAGCTGGAGGAGGCGCTGGACTTTCAGCCTCATACGCATCGCCGATGTTACTTTCTAGTTTGCTTTGAACCTTCGGCGTATTCATGGATTGCCTAGAGTTTTCAATAAGGGTTGAGAACTGCTCTCTGATTTTGTCCCAGCGACTATCCATCTTCACGAAGAATTTATCGCCCTTTGCGAACATCATGGACATTGCTTTGCCGATGCCGAGCGGGATCACCTTCAAAAAACTCTCTGTGGACTCCGAAAACTCCTTGCGACTCAGCGACACCATCGCCAAAAAAGGCCACACAAAAATTCCAATGACAAAGTTTATGGCTTGACCGAATCCAGGAATGTTGACGATGATGGCCTGTATAGCGTCCGTTGAGGCTCCCAGCGAGTCCGTAAAAAAATCCATCCATGCACCAACGAGCGATCCGAACGCAGGCGTCTTCTCAATATTGTGGAGCACAAACATGAAGTTCGGCAAAACCTTTAAAAAGGGCGTAATCTTCTCGCTCTGCTGGACTGCATCAATAACCGCATCTGCGACACCGTCAACGCCTTTTCGCAGCTCTTCTTCGGCCCCGCCCTTCATCAAGACTTTCTGTTTCAGTTTCGTTAGGAATATGCTCATACGGTCTTCCGCTACTGACCTTGAAAGACCGAGCTTCATTAACATACGCACCCATCGGTCGTCCATTATGTTTCTGCGTTAAAATAAACGGATGGAGGAACAGAAAGGAAAAATCCGGTGGAACGGACAGATTGAGCGTATTCTGTCGGAGGAAGGCGAAAGAGCCTTATGTTATTCGTGGCTCCACACTCAATCACAGAAACGCTACGCAAACCTTAATAACTACATTGCAATACCAACCATCGTCTTATCCACTATTGCGGGAACTGCATCTATTGGATCTCAAACTTTATTTAACGATCCCACCGCGTCTAGTGTCGGCATAGGTGTTTTGAGCTTGACGGTGAGTGTTCTTAACACACTTGCGTCTCACTTCGGGTGGGCGAAGCGCACAGAGTCTCATCGCATGACTTCATCCTCTTACTCAAAAGTCCACAGGTTCATTATGATCGAACTCTCGCTTCCGAGAAAGGAGAGAATGGAGGCGCAGGATATGCTGAAAGTTGTTCGGGACCAGCTGGACAGATTACAGGAAACGAGTCCCCAAGTCCCCGAACAAGTCGTCTTTTTATTCAAAAAGCAGTTCGGAGAAACGACTCCGAACCTTAGTAAGCCAGACATTACAAACGGTCTTGACCCCATTCATGTTCATGTAGAAGGACAGTCTCCACCTATTATAGACGCATTCAAGAACCCGCCTAAAACTTCCAACGACGATCGCACTCAAGACAGTTTACGAATGTCGTCATTGGCTCGTCCGCTGATCGTGTCTGAAGCTGATAGTAGTCGCACTTCGTCTTCTTCTTGCAGCCAGAGCACCACATGAAGATTGACGCACTCTCGTTCTTCGCATACAGTCTCTTTTCCATCTCGATGATCCGCTCCACCGATTCCTTCCATCTGGAAGGACACATGTCCATAGGCGTCATCTCTGCGAGCGCCTTCAAATCAATATCGCCAGACCGGTATTTTTCCAGAAGGTTTTGGTTGTTCTTCACGTAACTCTCCTCTCCCCGCAAGTTCTCGTAAAGCGAAATTGCCCGGCTGCGATACATGTTCCAGAATGTGCGGTTGGACCAGTCTACGTCCACACCGTCCTTCGTTGCCTTATCCACGAGATTGTGAAGCATGAATGTCTCAAACTCCCGTGCAGGTTCTTCGGATCCAAACAGCTCTGCAAAGTTAGAAACGACCTTTTCGCGAATCGCACACGCAACGAATACGTCTTTGGTTCTTACCGTTGCCAGCTTCGGAGCTCTTACCGCCGCAACTGGTTTTGCAACTTCCTCTTCCTCCAAAACTGTGTCCTCTTCCGACACGTCGTCGTCATTCACTTCCACCTCGCCGACTTCCTCTTCGTCGTCAACTGCGAATGTCCACTCTTGGTAGAGAGTTTCGTATTCGTCTCCGCGTATGTCAACGTAAGAAGACATCAGGGGCTCATACCCATCTTGATCCTCCGTCTCTGCCGAAAGAATGACGATTGGACTCGTATACGTTTCATCATCAAACGGAGCCGGAAGCATGTGCTGGTTCTCCTCGTCTTCAGATACAGAGGCAAACACGCTCAACCATTTGGATTCGTTCAAGGGATGCTGCAGTTTTCCGTGGAACTGAATGTTTGGACACTTGTACTTCTTTCGAATCCATTCTAGAACACCAGAAGTCTTCGTCGGAATTTGAATCTCTCCGACGTTTCCGTTCATAGCAATCACCACTCCGAACGTCATTTTTAATTCTATCTGCTCCAGCGAGTTTAATTCCGTTTTTTACGACAAAAACGGATTTTCAGACTGCATTCATATGTAAATCAACAGAATGTCTGAAAAGTATATTCCTCCTTCCCGTCGCGGCAAGACCGACAAGCCTCTAGTCGTATCTCCCGACAATTTCCCTCAATTGTCTGCTCGCCAGCACATCTCCTCCAACGCTCAGTTGTCAAAGCCGTTTTCGGCACTGGCAACAGAATGGAACGAGAAGGACGAACACGAGAACGAGCAGAAACAGTTTCAGAAGGAGCTTGAGTCTCGAAACAGAGAGCGAGACGAAGCTATCATGCGGAGCGTAGTTCATCATCGCACGGACAAGTACGAGTCGGAAGAATGGGTAGAACCCCAGCAGCTCGCTATTTCGCGGACGGATCCAGACGGATGGCAAACGGTGGAAAGGAAGGCCAAGCGTGAACTCACTCTGGAAGAGAAGGACGAGAAGAGGCAAAAGTTCCTAGAGGCAGAAGAGAAGCGGAAACTGGAAGACGATAGCGTATGGAATACAAACGCCCGAAACGCAGAGGAGTGGACTTACCGAGAACGCACCTAAACGGATTGCATTCGTTTCCTCTCCTTGTAATCAGCATAGCGGGCTTTTGCGCTACCAAACATTGCTCCAAACCCGGCACCCCATCTCTTAATAGTATCCCAATAACCAACGTGGACTTCTCCACCTATTTTAAATCCGTAGTAGCCTGCAGCCAAGACCAAGCATACCAGTATGACTAAATTAACGAGACTCATGATTGTGAACTCAGGTACTGGCGTCTCGGTTTTTGTTGGTTTTGACGCATCCGCCATTTGTATTCCGTTTCTATTTTGTATTCAGTAAAGTAAAGATGGATGAGTTCTCGGCGACAACACTTATTCTTGGGATCCTTTTTCTCATAATCGCCGGGTCTATTTTTGCAATCACGGGGTCTCGTTCAGTTCCGATTGTTGGTCCTTTCATTCCCACAGGTCCTGGAATAATGGGATTCGTTGGCTCGACACTAAAAACGACAGGCTCTTGGACGCCTTACGTCATTTTGCTTGGAGGTGTTGGCGCTGACATCTTCCTCCAAGAGTTCCGATACACGTTAATGACTGTGATATCCGGCGTTGCCATGGTCGTTGGTATCGTATTTCAGGTTGTTTTCTACGGCGGTGTTCCTAAGTTTCTGCCTGCACTTACCGTCGGAACAGCCGCTGCACTGACGTATTTGATGCAGGACGCATGGACACAGCCGCAGCTCAGCACTGAAAAACGCGTGATTGCGACGGTCGGAGGACTCGCCGGAATGGTGGTGACCGCATTAGTTTCTATGGGAACTGGTGGAATGTTTACGACTCCTTACATGAATGAAGCCGTGTCAATTATAATGGGCGCAGGGATTGGCGAACTCGCATGGGCGATCGTTTGGAACACGATGCCTGATCGTCTGCCTCTCGTTAACAAGTGAGAAGTGACTTTCTAGCGGATCGCAGAATCCTGTAATAATTTGCCATTGACGTCCCAGACTGCTTTTCGTTGAATATAACCTTACCGTGTTCATTGGACGCGACGATTACAATTGTGGGAACAACCTTGACGCCGTATAACTGCGCAAGGTTGTTTGGGTCGTCGTGCGTATTGATGGTAGTCCACTCAACGTCCGGAAACTCATCCTTCAAATCGTCAATAGCCGGCTTGATGACCTTACACGGCTCACACGTAGGCGACCAGAAATGAAACGCTGCGATGCTCATTCTTCTTTATTGTTACTTGTCAAGATATGTGAAGACGCAATGAGGCGGTATTGCGTGGATCTGTGAAGTTTCTGCTTCACCATTTCAGTTCCGTTTTTAACGAAAGTTTTTGAAAGAGCAGACAGAATCGCAGAATTCAGCGCATCTTGATCCAGCTTATCGGTGTTGGACAAGCACCATTTCACGAGATCTGTGTCAGAAACCGGCGGGCCCATCATTTGAAGAGGACAACCTTCAATCTCCTTGACGGGAATCGGCGAAGGCTTTGGCTTTGGTCCTTCCAGAGCCTCTACTGCCATCTGGTCAACGATATGGTTATACTTTGAATGCTCGTCGTCGCCACCAGTGTGTGCCTTTACCCACGTTATGCAGTAGGACTGGAACATCATGAGTCTTCCTGAAATAGCTTCAATCAAATCCCGGTTGATGACTGGTGTTCCTGCAGCCGTCATCCAATTCTTCTTGATCCATCCAGGGATCCACTTGGTCAGGCAATTCTTGGAGTAGTCTGAGTCGGTGAAGATATGTAGGTCCACATCTGAGGCAGAGAACGACGCGATAGCCTTGTCCACGCAACAGAGGATCGCCATGAGTTCTCCACGGTTGTTCGTCTGCGGTTGATCCTCAGGAACCTTGTCGGCGTGCGAAAGACTCGGATTCTCCGGAAAATAGTACGCGTAGGACGCTCTGGCGCCCTTGAAGCCGTTCTTTGAGCATGCGCCGTCGGTATATACACTTACCTTCATAGAGTTCTTATACTGGGTCTGTGAATATGCGTTTGAATTCGTTTTGTTATACATCGGCTCAAAATCGCGGGTTGAAGTTGCGTCGGGTCTTCTACATGAAACCAAACTCTGCACTTGAACGACCGTTGTTCCAAGTATCGCCGCAAAACTTGCTGGCACGAAAATGTCAGGAACTCGGAGTGAAGAACGAGAAGAACGCGGGTGCGATGAGAGGATTTACGGGTCATCCATTCTTCAAACATGGGAGTGAACGTGTCGACAGCCGATACGTGCGCTGCATCTATCATTTCATACTCGCAGTCCGGATGTGCGATTTTGTAATTACACCATTCAAGCAGGGTGTTGTAGTCGTCCAGCGGTTCAAAGAGCACGTAGTGGGGAGGCGGAAATGCAAGCTCCATTATTGAGTGGATGCGCAGTCTTTTTAAACAGCAGTCGCGTCTAAAAAAAACGTGCGTTCAATATATAAAATGCCTCGTCGTACTCGTTCTGGACCAACTGCACTCGGAAAGAAGGAGAAGGCGGAGGAGAAGGCGAAGGAGGAGGCCGCCTATGCCACCATGAAGGCGGAGTATGAGCTTCGCAAGGCCCTCGCGCGAGCACCTACCGCGGATTCGGCACCTGCGATTCGTATGCGCAAGCTCATGGCCCAACTCAAGGCGACCCGTAAGATGCTTCACGGGGGTCGCAAGCGTGGAACTCGTCGTCGGTAATTACTCGGATGACTCAGGAGAGGGCGCAAGAATCTTCTTGATGGGAATGTCCGCCGATACGATATACAACGAGTTCTCCGTCATGACAATATAGCACGTCTCGCACTTAAAAACGTTCTCAATCGTAGACGTATACTCGTCATCAGACTTCACGAGATACTTTGTGGTTCCCTGAACGCCTAGGCAGCACGTCTTCTCCACGCTCGGACGGTAGTAATCCAAATATATGGGCTTGTCGTGTTCCATCGCGACCTGAGCCGTGCGAAGAAGAACGCTTGCAGAGGGTAGGGCCATTTGTTTATTGTTATCCTCTTATTGAACAAGTTTGAACGCATCCTCCAGCTTGAACCGACTCCGAGCCGAAAGAGACGGAGCCCATTCGCGCGGGTGCGTCAGAATTGCGTTTAGCTGCTCAGACATATATGTTTTCAAAACAGGAGACGTTGACAGCTTCACGCACTCGTAGATGAACACTGCGAATTGCCCAACATTCTCTTCAATCTGTTCCGTTTTTGGCTGCCGAATCAAGTGCGCGAGTTCTTTCAGAACACCCTGAAGACTAGACTTCACGCACTCGTCGCTCACCAAATTTCTCACACAGAGTTCCATCATGAACTTCGCATACCCTTTGCGCTTCTCCTTCTGCCTCATCCACTCTATCACCTTGTTGTCGAAATCCGGCTCTATGCTGGAAGGGAATGTCAGCGTCTCGGTCAAATTGTATAGCTTCGGGAACATGGAGATTTGAGCCTGAATATCCTCTTTCATGTCCGGAATGTGCGCAACGATCCGCTTTGACATCTCTGCCATCACGGAAGCATATGCGTGCTGAGTGATCGCCTTGTCAAACAGCAGAGTGGCGATTCGCAGCCGAAACGTTTCGTCGCGTTTGTTGATTTTCTCCACTGCGTCGTTGGACAGCTTCTCCATGTTGGATACTGCAACCTTATTGAAGATGCTGAACAGATCCGAATACTCGGGATCTTCGCGCTCTTTGACTCGCCGCACAATATCCACAAGGACGCGCTCTCTCCAATTGTCTGTGGCTGGACCGTGCTTCCGAGGAACGTGTGCCGGCTTCTGAAACGGCTTGAATGCCATTGGCGTGTTCCGCAACTTTGCAATATTGTTCTGCACAACCTGGGGTAAGGTCAGTTTCGGATACATGCGCAAAGCATAAACGTGTGCGACCGTAATACCCATCCTTATATTGATTGTAGATGTTCCTTGAAAACGAATTTCGTTTTTGACTTACGGCAAACGCAAGAGTATATAGTATAATGGAGGCGGAAGTTGCTACCACAAGATTCCAGTATTCTTGGATGTTGTGGTATCACGATCCCGAGAACAAGGACTATTCGTTGGGGAGTTACGTCATGGTGGCAGACGTTTCCACTCCTCAACAGTTCTGGTCCGTCGTGGACTCCATTCCCAAAGAGGCGTGGGAATCCGGGATGTTCTTCTTCATGCGCAAGGGATTCCCTCCAATCTGGGAATCGCCAGAGCACGAGGCAGGCGGATCTTGGTCTAAGAAGGTTGAGGCTGGAACCATGTACGAAACGTTCGTCGACATGATGATCCACTGCATCACGGACAGTCTTCTGACGACACGCAAAGACACCCTTGCAGGAATCACCGTATCTCCGAAAGGGCCGTTCTCCATCATCAAAATTTGGAATACCACAACTGCAGTCCACGATAGATCTGCGATAACCCCGAATATGAAATCGTTCAAGGTAGGAGACGACGTCACATATACGGCGCACAAATCACGCCCTAAGTAATTTCAAGCGTATACTCGCCCTTATTTGTCGCTACAAATAGCTCCTTTACCCGTCGTATATACAGCCACCTCAATGCATCAATTTGTGATTGTGTTGGGTTTACGATCTTTTTCGTTATGATTGGTTTGCCCGTATACGTGTTCACAGTCGGCAAAGGACCGTCCCAAAGCGAGAGCCAGTTCCTCACAGATTCCATCGTCGGTATCGGCATAGGGATCTTCCAAACATCGTAAAGGAATTCGCGGAAGCACGAATACAGTGGATTGTCTAGCGTCGGAAACAGCTCCGACTCTCCGTATGTCATGATTGGAACTAACGGAGTCCCTGTTTCAAGAGCTAATCTAAATACGCCCGTGCGCTCTTTTATGACAAGTTTGAGGTTCTTTCCGCTTGACAAATACATCTCTTTTGCACCACCAAGAACGATGGACACAGAGTCAGACTCCAGCGTCTTTTTGATTTCAGAGTAATCGGCCGATACAGTGTGCGTTATCCGCATCCAGTCTCGGACGAACGGAAACAGGTGGAATATATTCGCGACCGCAAACTTTGTCGGCGTGTAATCCTTCCCGGTAATGCGATAGGAATTGTGGATACCCGGAGTGATGGCAAGAAGACCGTGTGGGTGCCAAACATTTATGGATTTTTTGGGAATCGGATGCTTCACGTGAATTTGGAACGTCTTGCGAATATTCTTTTCAATTTTTGAAACGCCGCCAGAAAAGAGTTCACGGAAAAACTCAATGATGTGTCGGACTGCGTCTTCCATAATAGGTCTTGGCACAAGGTAGTAGAGACACAAGCAAACGACATACAGAACCAGTTTCGTGAATATCAAGTAAGAAGCTACGCAAAAAGCGCCGGTCGCATACGTGGGCCAGAAGTAAGCATACGCAGCCACCTCCATCGTTGATTCTACGCACGAATCAAGATTGAAATTTGAGCCGAACATACAATATGAAGGTAGAGGACTTCCTTGAACATTATAGCCACGCAATCGCCGCTTTCGGCATTTGCGCGGTTATAGTTACGTTTCCGGACAGAACGCCAATGTCGGCTCTCCTCGGAGGCGGACTTATGGCTTTGAATTACTATTTCTCGCACAGGTTTCTTCATCTTTTCCCAGGTCCTCTCAATTTCCACCTGAATTTACATCATGAAAAGGCGGGTCTTCCGCGATGGCTTGAACTCACGTTGGAATGTATTCTTGAATTCGTCTACTTCATGTTCTTCCCGCTCCTCTTCCAAACTCTGTTTAACGACTGGATCATTCCCTTCAGCGTGATCCTCTTGCTTTCTATGACCTACACGTCCTACCACATTTACAATTACTCCATTCTTGGCTCAAAGGACCATTCAAGACACCACATGAACCCTGAAGTCAACTTTTCGCCTAATTTTCTAGATCACCTGTTCAGTACAAACTTTGATGAAGAGCACGAAGACCTGAATCCTGGAATTGTGAATGTCATTGCCTGCACTCTGATTGTCCTGTATTTGAAGCGGTATTTCGGATGGACGGACGCTCAATAC
>Ga0187842_1000047_pt1 | contig 61167 bp, 58 predicted proteins | sample SpaLakP09_SKY_41_FD_134514 | JGI IMG/M metagenome (GOLD analysis project Ga0187842, IMG submission 134514) | Oligotrophic lake water microbial communities from Sparkling Lake, Wisconsin, USA - SP09_SKY_41 | ecosystem: Environmental > Aquatic > Freshwater > Lake | place: USA: Sparkling Lake... | reverse complement strand
TGGTGCCGATCGGCACCATGGCCCATGAGTATCTGCAGAGCTACCAGGCCACCGGCGTGCGCCTGCGCGACCATCAGAAAGCGGCGCTGGAAGACTGGGTGCAGGAGTACCGCGGCGACCTCGGCGTGGCGCTGACCGATGTGGTGGGCATGGACGCCTTCCTGGCCGACTTCGATCTCTACTTCGCCAAGCTGTTTGATGGCCTGCGCCATGACTCGGGCGATCCTTACGTCTGGGGCGAGAAGGCCTTGGCCCATTACGCCAAGCTGCGCATCGACGCGCACACCAAGCGGCTGGTGTTCTCGGATGGGCTGGACGTGCCTGCCGCGCTGGCCCTGTACCGCCATTTCGCCGACCGCACCCAGCTCGGTTTCGGCATCGGCACCAATCTCAGCAACGATATGGGCCTGACGCCGCTGCACATCGTCATGAAGCTGACCCGCTGCAATGGCCAGCCGGTGGCCAAGCTGTCGGACAGCCCCGGCAAGACGATGTGCGACGACCAGACCTTTCTGGCCTATCTGCGCCAAGTCTTCAGTATCAAGTGAACCCCTCGATCAACGGGTACGTCGATCGATCCCCCGAGGGGAACGATGGCCGCGGCTCCAAGCTTGCCTTCGCGAGCTTGGACGGCCGGAGTGCCAGCCGCCTCTGGCGGCTGGCGGGGGCCGGCTTGGGAGCGGCCGGGCGCTCGGCCCGCGCTGCCTCAGCTCAGCGTCACCACCACCGGCGCATGGTCGCTGGGCCGCTCGTGCTTGCGTGGCAGCTTGTCGATCTCGCAGGCCTGGACCTGCGGGCGCAGCGCCTCGCTGACCAGGATGTGGTCGATGCGCAGGCCCTGGTTTTTGCGAAAGCCCAGGTTGCGATAGTCCCACCAGCTGTAGCTCTTGGGTGGGTGATCGAACATCCGGTAGGCGTCGACCATGCCCATATCGAGCAGGCCCTGGAAGTGCGCACGCTCTTCTGGCGAGCAGTGGGTCAGGCCCACAAAAGCTGCCGGGTCATAGCAGTCGCGGTCTTCCGGGGCAATGTTGAAGTCACCCATCAGCACCAGTTTTTCATGAGTTTTGATCTCGTTGGACAGCCAGGCCCGCAAGCCGTCCAGCCAGGCCATCTTGTAGACGAACTTGTCGCTGTCCAGCGCCTCGCCATTGGGGAAATAGGCACCAATCACGCGCACACCATCGACCGTGCCAGCGATCACCCGTGCCTGGGCATCTTCGAATCCGACGATGTTCTTCACCACGTCGAAGGCCGGCGTGCGGCTCAGCAGGGCCACGCCGTTATAGGTCTTCTGGCCGAACCAGTGCACCTGATAGCCGGCCTCGCCGATCTCCAGGGTCGGGAACTTGTCGTCGGTCAGTTTGGTTTCTTGCAGCACCAGCACATCGACCGGATTGGCCACCAGCCAGTCCAGCACCTGCGGCAGCCGCACATTCAGCGAGTTGACATTCCAGGTCGCAAGTTTCATGTCGACTTCCTCAGATATGCAGGGCCGCCAGCGCGCCCAGCACAAAGCCGACACCACCCAGCGCAAGGGTCGCCCATTCCATCCAGCGCTTGCGCGTCAACAGTGCGATGGCGGCGAGGGCGATTGACACCTGCAGGGCCGTTGTCGCTTGGGCCCAGCGGTGGTGCTGGTGCATCTGTTGCTCGCTCTTGTGGTCGAAAGCCTTGGATTCTTCTTCCAGCTTCTCAGCCGCCAGCTTGATGTCGGCCTTTTCCTTCTTGTAGCGCTCGATCTCTTCGACGTACCTGACCCGCTTGTCCTCGGCCACCAGCACGGTGGCCAGCTCGGCCAGGTTCTGCTTGCCGCTCTTGGCCTGATAGAAGGCCCATTGGTTGGCGGCCTCGGTCTTCCTGATGGCCGCGTCGTTCTTCAGCAGGCCAGCATTGGCCTGGGTGGCGACACCCATATACGAGAACATCGCGCCCACCGTGGCCAGCACGGCGGTGATCACGGCCAGCTGGCCGCCCATTCCCTTGGGGTCATGTTGTGCCGCGTGTTCCAGCTCGTGGTCATGCGGGCCGTGCACGTGAAAACCATGTCCTGACATTGCTTGCCTCTTCAGTTGATGCGTGTGTAGTGCGCAAAGTCAAAGCGCAGGCCCTCGGCCTGGCGGATCTCGCGCGTAGTTTCGAGGAAGCGGCTGCGGTCCCAGGCCGGGAAGAAGATGTCGCCCTCGACCGTGGCATCGACCTCGGTCAGCACCAGCTCCTGTGCCAGCGGCAGGGCCAGCGCATAGAGCTCGCCACCACCGATGACGAAGACCTTGGGCGCATCGGCCACGGCCGCCAGTGCGGCCTCCAGCGAGGTGAAGGCCTCGGCGCCGTCATCGCGCCACCCGTCATTGCGCGTGACCACGAGATTGCGCCGGCCAGGCAGCGGCCGAAAGCGCGCCGGCAGCGAGTCCCAGGTGCGCCTGCCCATGATGACCGGGCAGCCCATCGTCACCGCGCGGAAGTGTTTCTGGTCCTCGGGCAGCTTGAACAGCAGTTCGTTGCCGCGGCCGATGGCGCCGTTGCGCGCGACAGCGGCGATCATTGCGACAACCGTCATACCGCCACCGGTGCCTTGATCGCGGCGTGGTGCTGATAGTCCAGCACCTCGAAGTCCTCATACTCGTAGTCAAAGATCGAGGCGGGCCGGCGCTTGATGTTCAGCGTTGGGTAGGGATGTGGCACACGCGACAGCTGCAGCTCGACCTGCTCGCTGTGGTTGCTATAGATGTGGCAGTCTCCACCGGTCCAGATGAAGTCGCCGACGGCCAGATCGCATTGCTGGGCCAGCATATGGGTCAAGAGAGCGTAACTGGCGATGTTGAAGGGCACGCCCAGGAAGATATCGGCGCTGCGCTGGTAGAGCTGGCAGCTCAGGCGGCCGTCCGCGACGTAGAACTGGAAGAAGGCGTGGCAGGGCATCAAGGCCATCTGCGACAGATCGGCCACATTCCAGGCGCTGACAATGATGCGGCGTGAGTCGGGGCTGGTCTTCAGTGCCTTCACCACCTCGGCGATCTGGTCGATATGGCCACCACCCGGTGTCGGCCAACTGCGCCACTGCACGCCATAGACCGGTCCGAGGTCGCCGTCCGGCTTGGCCCACTCGTCCCAGATCGTCACACCGCGCTCCTGCAGCCATCTGGCATTGCCGTCGCCGCGCAGAAACCACAGCAGCTCCAGGATGATGGATTTCAGGTGCACCTTCTTGGTCGTGACCAGCGGAAAGCCTTCGGTCAGGTCGAAGCGCATCTGGTGGCCGAACACGCTGGTCGTGCCGGTGCCGGTGCGGTCGGTCTTCAGCGTGCCGGTATCGCGCACATGGCGCATGAAGTCTTCGTACTGGGAGCGGATGGGACGTGTCATGCGGCGGATTCTAGTGTCCGGTATCGAACTGCAGCGCGGCCAGCCGCGCATACAGGCCGCCCTGGGCGCTGAGCTCGGCATGGGTGCCGACCTCGACGATGCGGCCATGCTCCAGCACGACGATGCGGTCGGCCTTCTGCACGGTGGCCAGGCGGTGGGCGATGACCAGGGTGGTGCGGCCCTGCATGGCGGTCTCCAGCGCGGCCTGGACCATGCGTTCGCTCTCGGCGTCGAGCGCGCTGGTGGCTTCGTCGAGGAGCAGCAGCGGCGGATTCTTCAGGATCGCACGGGCGATGCTGATGCGTTGGCGCTGACCGCCGGACAGGCGCACGCCGCGCTCGCCCAGAAAGGTCTGGTAGCCCTCGGGCAGGGCGGTGATGAAGTCGTGCGCGAAGGCGGCCTTGGCCGCGGCGATGACCTCGTCGTCGCTGGCCTCGGGGCGGCCGTAGCGGATGTTCTCCATCGCCTTGACCGAGAACACGACGCTGTCCTGCGGCACGATGCCGACGCGGTGGCGCAAATCGGTCAGCGCGGCCTGGTCCACCGGCACGCCGTCCAGGGTGAGGCGGCCGGAGCCGATGTCGTAGAAGCGCAGCATCAGCTGGAACACCGTGCTCTTGCCGGCGCCGCTGGGGCCGACCAGGGCCACCGTTTCGCCTTGGCGCACCTGCAGCGAGAAATCATGCAGGGCCGGCTGCAGCGGGCGTGACGGATAGTTGAAGCCGACCTGCTCGAAACTGATCGCCGAGCCGCCGTTGACGGCGGGCAGGGCGCGCGGCTGCGCGGGTTCGGCCACCGGAGACTTGCTGTTCAGCAGCTCCATCAGCCGCTCGGTGGCGCCGGCCGCCCGCAGCACATCGCCATAGACCTCGGACAGCACGGCCACGCTGCTGACCAGCAGGATCACATAGACGACGGTCTGGCCCAGATGACCGGCGGAGATGCTGCCGGCCGCCACGGCCTGCGTGCCCTGGTACAGGCCCCACAGCAGCGCGCCGAAGGTGGCGGTGATCATGAAGGCGACTAGGAAGGAGCGCACGCGGGTGCGCTTGCGGGCAGTGTCGAAGGCGTTCTCGGTGGCGACCGAGAAGCGTTGCGCCTCGCGGGCCTCCTGGGTGTAGCTCTGCACCACCGGCACGGCGTTCAGCACCTCGGCGGCGATGGCAGATGAGTCGGCCACGCGGTCCTGGCTGGCGCGGCTGAGCTTGCGCACGCGCCGGCCGAAGTACAGCGAAGGCAGCACAACCAGGATCAGGATGCCCAGCACCTGGGTCATCACATAGGGATTGGTGATGATCAGCATGACCAGCGCGCCTAGGCCCATCACCGTGTTGCGCAGGCCCATCGACAGGCTGGAGCCGACCACGGTCTGTACCACGGTGGTGTCGGTGGTCAGGCGCGACAGCACCTCGCCGGTCTGCGTGCTCTCGAAGAATTCAGGACTCTGCTTGACGACATGGGCATAGACGGCATTGCGCAGGTCCGCCGTGACCCGTTCGCCCAGCCAGGTGACCATGTAAAAGCGCCCGGCGGAGAACAGTCCCAGCGCCGCGCCGACGGCAAACAGGGCCAGGAAGTGGCCTTGCAAGGCCATCACACGCGCGCCCGGGTCGGTGGCGACCACGCCCTGGTCGATCAACGAGCGCAGTGCCAGCGGAAACACCAGGGTGGTGACGGCCGCCAGCAGCAGGAACAGCCCGGCCATCGCGATGCGGCCTCGGTAGGGACGCAAAAAAGGCAGCAGACCGCTCAGCGAACGTGGCGGGGCGGTGGCTTCGAGGCGCTTGCTGGAGGGCAGGGCGGTTTGCAGGATTTCGGACATCGGACGAGTGTAGGGCTTGGGTCGTCGCTGTCGGCAACCGGCCTTTGTTGCGGATTTGGCAATAGATCGTTGCCTTGACAATGGTTGCCTAGGCAAATACATTTTATGCCATGTCTGCCCAAGCCACCGCGGCGTTCCAGCCGGCCAACTTCTATTCCCGTGACAGCTACGGTCTTGACCAGAGCGTGGGCCTGTCGATACGCCTGGTCATGCAGTCCGTGATCCAGCAGACCGATCAGCGACTCGAGGCCTATGACCTGACCCATGCTCAATGGAAGCCCCTGCTGCTGCTGCACATGAAGGGTGCCTGCACACCGGCGGCGATGGCCCGTGATTTGCATATGGATGCCGGCGCGGCAACACGGCTGATCGACCGCCTGGAGCGCAAGGGCCTGTGCTCGCGCCAACGCTCAAGCGAGGACCGCCGCGTCGTCAATATCGCTCTGACGGAAGAGGGCAAGCGCAGCGCCGCCCTGGTGCCAGGGGTGCTGGCCGATGTGCTCAACGGCCACCTGGCCGGCTTCAGTCGTGATGAGTGGCAGCTCCTGATGCAATTCCTTTCCCGCATGCTCGCCAACGGCGAGGCCATGCGCCATCTGGCCGCAGAGGCCAAGAAAGACTGAACCATGCGCACGCATGCTCCACTGACTTCTATGACTTTTGTGCTGGCCCTGGTGTCGGCAGCGGTGCTGATGCTGGGTGGCTGCGTCAACATTCCCAAGATCCCGACCAAGGCCCAGGCCGCCGAGCCGGCCAGCCTCGGTCTCAGCGATCAGGCCAAGACCCCCGACGTGGCCAGCGCCTGGTGGCAGGCCCTTGGCGACGACAAGCTCGACGTGCTGGTGCAGCGCACCCTGGCCACCAACCCTGACCTGCAAGCGGCGGCCGCGCGTCTGGACCGTGCCGCTGCGCTCGCCGAAGCCGCGGGTGCCCTGGGCAAGCCGGTCACCGGCGTCGGCCTCGACGCCACCCGCCAGCGCTTCACCGAGCATGGCCTGGTGCCGAGGCCGATTGCCGGCAGCGTGCGCACCACCGCCAATCTGCAGGCCGGCGTGTCCTGGGATTTCGACTTCTTCGGCCGCAACCAGGCCCAGTTGCAGGCGGCCCTGGGCACCCAGCGTGCCGCCCAGGCCGAAACCGAGGCCGCAGCGATGGTGCTGAGCACGCAGGTGGTGCGCGGCTACCTGGCGCTGGCGCGCCTGCTGGAGCAGGGCGAGCATCTCAAACGCCTGATGACCTTGCGGGAGCGCTCGGCCGATCTGATCGCCCAGCGCGTGGGCGCCGGCCTGGACACTCAGATCGAGCTGCGCCAGGCGCAGACGCCGCTGCCCGAGCTGAAGCGCCAGCAGCAGGCACTGAATGAGCAGATCACCCTGCTGCGCCACCAGCTGGCCGCGCTGAGCGCCCAGCCCATGGATGCCTTGGACGGCCTGGCCCCCGCCGCGCCGAAGCTGCCTGCCACGCTGGCAGGGGCTGCCCAGGCGCCACTGGGCATCGACCTGCTGGGCCGCCGCCCGGATGTGGCCGCCGCCCGCTGGCGCGTCGAGGCCGCCACCCAGGACGTGGCCGCCGCCCGCGCGCAGTTCTATCCGAATCTGAACCTGACCGCCTTCGTCGGCTTCAACGCGATCGGCTTTGACAATCTGCTGAAGTCGGGCAGCCTGCAGGGCGGCTTCGGCCCGGCGCTGCGCCTGCCCATCTTCGACACCGGCCGCCTGCGCGCCCAGCTGCATGGCAATGTGGCCGAGCTGGACGCCGCCGTGGCCAGCTACAACAGCCGCGTGCTGAGCGCCGTGCATGAGTCGGCCGACGCGCTGAGCAGCGTGCAATCGCTGGCTGCGCAGGTGCACGAGCAGGCGCAGGCGCTGCAGAGCGTGGCCTCGGCCCGCGAGCTGGCCCGCCAACGCCAGGCCGCCGGCCTGGGCAATGCGCTGGCCCTGGTCAATGCCGATATGGCCCTGGTCAACCAGCAACGCGCGCTCAGCGAGGTCCAGGCCCAGTGGCTGGACAGCCATGTGCTGCTGATCAAGGCCCTGGGCGGCGGCTGGCAAGCCACCTCCATCTGAACGGCCCGACCCGAACCCACACCCCACCGAAGTCCAAGATGACCACCGACACCTCCAAGATGGCCCGCACGCGGGGCCGCGCGCTGCTCAGCATCGCCATCCTCGTGGCCCTGGCCCTGCTGGCCTGGTTTGCCTTCCACTGGCTGCATGGCCGGCATTTCGAGAGCACCGACAACGCCTATGTGCAGGCGAATGTGGTGCAGATCACGCCGCAGATCGGCGGCACGGTGCGCAGCATCCATGCCGATGACACCGACTTCGTCAAGGCCGGCCAGCCGCTGGTGACGCTGGACCAGGCCGATGCCCGCATCGCGCTGGAGCAGGCCGAGGCCCAGCTGGCGCAGACGGTGCGCGAGGTGCGCACCTTGTTTGCCGGCAACACCACCCTGCAGACGCAGGTCGCCGTGCGCGAGGCCGATCTGGCGCGGCTGCAGAACGAGCTTGCCCGCGCGCAGGACGACGCCCAGCGCCGCGCGCCGCTGGTCGCCACCGGTGCGGTCGGCAAGGAGGAGTACCAGCACGCCACCGCGGCCGTGGCCACCGCCCGCAGCGCCGTCGCCGCCGCCCAGTCGGCCGTGCAGGCCGCCCGCGACCAGCTGGCCTCCAACCAGGTGCTGACCGATGGCATCAATGTGCAGGAGCACCCGAATGTGCAGCGCGCCAGCTCCAAGGTCCGTGAGGCCTATCTGGCGGTGCAGCGCAGCGTGCTGCCGGCGCCCATCGATGGCTGGGTGGCGCGGCGCAATGTGCAGCTGGCCAGCGGGTGCAGGCCGGCGCGCCGCTGATGGCCGTGGTCTCCCTGGGCCAGCCCTGGGTGGACGCCAATTTCAAGGAGAGCCAGCTGCAGAAGCTGCGCATCGGCCAGCCGGCCGTCGTGGTGGTGGACCAGTACGGCAGCAAGATCGAGTTCCATGGCAAGGTCGCCGGCCTCGGCGCGGGCACCGGCTCGGCCTTTGCGCTGCTGCCGGCGCAGAACGCCACCGGCAACTGGATCAAGATCGTGCAGCGTGTGCCGGTGCGCATCACCCTGGACGCCAAGGATGTGGCCGAGCATCCGCTGCGCGTGGGCCTGTCCACCGTGGTGACCGTGGATGTGGCCTCGCAGGACGGCAAGGCCCTGGCCGAGGCCAACCCGAATGCCCCGGCCAGCCAGACGCAGGTGTTTGACCGTGCGGAGCAACAGGCCGACGCCGAGGTGGCCCGCATCATCCGCCTGCATGCCGGCCCCGCCAAGGCAACGGCCAAAGTCGCCCGCCACGGCTGAAGCCCGCCATGTCTGACGCCACTACCGCCGTCGATACGCCGGCGTCGCCGCCCGCAGCAGCTCCGGCGCCCCCACTGAATCCATTGGCCGGCACGGCCCTGGTGCTGGGCACGCTGTCACTGTCGCTGGCGACCTTCATGAATGTGCTGGATTCGTCCATCGCCAATGTGTCGCTGCCAGCGATCGCCGGCGATCTGGGCGTCAGCCCGAACCAAGGCACCTGGGTCATCACCAGCTTCGGCGTGGCCAATGCGATCTCGGTGCCGCTGACCGGCTGGCTGACACAGCGCTTCGGGGCAGTGCGCCTGTTCACGATGAGCGTGCTGCTGTTCGTGCTGACCTCCTGGCTGTGCGGTTTCGCGATGTCGCTGGAGATGCTGATCGCCTGCCGCGTGCTGCAGGGCCTGGTCGCCGGGCCGATGATTCCGCTGTCGCAAACCCTGTTGCTGTCCAGCTATCCGCCGGCCAAGGCCGGCACCGCGCTGGCCCTATGGGGCATGACGACCTTGGTGGCACCGGTGGTCGGGCCGCTGTTGGGCGGCTGGATCACCGACAACGTGTCCTGGCCCTGGATCTTCTACATCAATGTGCCGGTGGGCCTGATCGCCGCCGGCCTGACCTGGAGCATCTACCGCAAGCGAGAGACGGTGATACGCAAGCTGCCTATCGATTCGGTGGGCCTGGCCCTGCTGGTGCTGTGGGTGGCGGCGTTGCAGGTGATGCTGGACAAGGGCAAGGAAGAGAGCTGGTTCGAGTCCGAGATGATTGTCATCCTGGGCGTGATCGCCCTCGTCGGCTTTGTCGTGTTCGTGGTCTGGGAGCTGACCGACAAGCACCCGGTGGTGGACCTGCGCCTGTTCGGCCGCCGCAACTTTCTGTTCGGCGTGGTCACCCTGTCGATCGCTTACGGCCTGTTCTTCGGCAATGTGGTGCTGCTGCCGCTGTGGCTGCAGCAGTACATGGGTTACACGGCGACGACGGCCGGCATGGCGCTGGCGCCGGTGGGCATCCTGGCCATCCTGATGTCGCCCATCGTCGGCAAGAATGTGTCGCGGGTGGACCCGCGCTGGATGGGCAGCGTGGCCTTCATCGGCTTTGCCCTGGTGCTGTGGATGCGCTCCAACTTCACCACCCAGACCGACTTCGCCAGCATCATGGTGCCCACCATCCTGCAGGGTGCGGCGATGGCGCTGTTCTTCATTCCGCTGACGACGATCGCGCTGTCGGGTCTGACGCCGGACCGCATGCCCGCCGCCGCCGGGCTGTCGAACTTCGTGCGCATCACCGCCGGCGCCATGGGCACGTCGATTGCCACCACGCTGTGGGAGAGCCGCGCCGCGCTGCACCACGCCCACCTGACCGAGCGGCTGGCCGTTGGCGACCCGGTGACGACCGATATGCTGAGCAAGCTCGGTGCGGCTGGCCTGACCCCGGAGCAGGGCCTGCTGCAGGTCAACCGGCTGATCGACCAGCAGGCCTTCACCCGGGCGGCGGACGATATCTTCCTTGGCTCTGCGGCGCTGTTCCTGTGCCTGATCACGATGATCTGGCTGACCAAGCGACCGCCACGGGTGGGGGCAGCCGCAGACGCGGGAGGGGCGCACTGAGCCCGGACGGGCAAGGCGGAAGCCTTGACCCGCCTGGCGAAGGACATGCGGCGATACAAGCCGCAAGTCTGAGCCCGTGCGGCGAAGCCGTGCCTGTGGTCGAATAGACTTCTTGTCATATTCGCCATTTCGGCCTCCCGGCCGGCATCTGCATGCAGCCTCCCAAATCCGCTCCACCCGTCTGGCTGCCCTGGCTGAGCCGCCTGGTGCTGCGCCTGGGCGTGGGGCGCTCCACCGCTGTGCTGACCGCCGTCGCCTGGGCCGGGGCGGTTGCGGTGTCGCAACTTGCCATCAGCCTGATCGGCCAGGGCGACCGTGTACTGGCCGCGCTGTTCTCCAGCATCTGCTGCCTCGTCATCACGCCGGTCCTGGGATATGCCTGCATGCGCTTGGTCCGCCACCTGGACATCGAACATGGACAGATGCGGCGCCTGGCCACCCGAGATGGCCTGACCGGCCTGTTCAACCGCCGACACTTCCTGGACCTGCTGGAGCGGGAGTGGTCGCGCGCGCAGCGCTACGACACCGCTGCGGCCATGCTGCTGCTGGACGTGGACCACTTCAAGAACATCAACGACCAGTTCGGCCATCTGTGCGGCGACGCCATGCTCAGGGCGGTGGCCGAGGCGCTGCTGGACATCCTGCGCCAGCCCGATGTGCTGGCCCGCTTTGGCGGCGAGGAGTTCATCGTCTTCCTGCCGCAGACCGATCCGCTGGGCGCCATTGACGTGGCAGAACGGATGCGCGACTGCATCGAGCGTCTCTCGATCGACTGGGACGGCAGGGCGGTCAGTGTGACCATCAGTGTCGGTGTGGCAGCGATGCGGCCCGAGCATGTGACGGTGGACCACCTGATCCATGACGCCGACGTGGCGCTTTATGCCGCCAAGGCCGCCGGACGCAACTGCGTGCGCGCCGGCGATGGCTTGTTCGCCGGCAAGCCGAGCTATCAGCGCACGTGAGCGTCTGCTGCCTGCATCCAATCTGAATCTGGCTGCGTAAGGCTTTTGCCGCTCTGCGGCGAAGTGTCCTTGTTCAACCTGTTCAGGAGGATTCATGACTCATCTCAAATCGCCAATCGGGCGTCTGGCGTTATCTGTTGCTGCCGCCGCCGCTGCCTGGGGCGCCAGCGCCACCGTCCAGGCCGAAACCGTCATCGGCCTGACGACCACCAACGCCCTGGTCAGCTTCGACAGCGGCATGCCCACCTGGTCGGGCATGGCCGTCAACATCAACGGCCTGATGGGCGTCAACGAGCGCATCCTGGGCATAGACCTGCGGCCGGCCACCGGCATGCTCTATGGCCTGAGCAGCGACGCAAGGCTCTATACGCTGAATTCGATGACAGGCGCGGCCACCTTTGTCGCTTCGCTGGCCGCCGATCCGGCCGATCTCACCAGCCCGTTCAGCGGGCTGATGGGCAGCTCCTACGGGGTGGACTTCAATCCGGTGGTGGACCGGCTGCGCATCACCAGCAATGCTGGCCAGAACCTGCGCGTCAATGTAGCCACGGGCAACACCACCACCGACGCTATGCTCAACGGCGCGGCCAGCGGCATTGCCGCAGCGGCCTATAGCAACAACGACAACAACCCGGCCACGGGCACCACCCTGTACGGAATCGATGGCGCCACCGACCGGCTCTACATTCAGAGCCCGCCCAACAATGGCACGCTGGTCGCGGTCGGCTCGCTGGGCATGAACACCAGCAATGTGGCCGGCTTCGACATCAGCGGCGCCACCGGCATGGCCTATGCCGCGCTGACCGATGGCGACACCAGCAAGAGCGGCTTCTACACCATCAACCTGACGACCGGCGCGGCCACCCTGGTCGGCGAGCTGGGCTATGGCGGCAACACCGCTATCGCGCCGCCGCTGCTGGACATCACCGTGGCGGCCGTCCCTGAGCCCGCCAGCTATGCATTGATGTTGGGCGGTCTGCTGGCCGTCGGTGGCTTGGCGCGGCGCCGCAAGGCATCAACCTGAGCCAGACACTGTTGGTGCGACCTGAGCGCTCAGCCGGCCTGGCCGGCGAGCGCTTCCGGTTTCGCCACAAAGTCCTGCATCACCGTCCACAGCGCCGTGAGCTCGCGGCCCTCCAACTGCTGCAGGGCCAGCGCCGTGGCCTCCAACGTCGATAGCTGATGATCAGCCTGAGCGAGGCGGATGCGGTATTGCGTCGGAGGAGGCGTTTGCAGCGCCAGGCGGGGCAGGGCCTGCAGCCAGGGGTTCAGGTGCAGCATCTTCGGGCTCTTGCGCCAGGTGCCGTCGATAACGATCAGGCGCAGTCCGCTGGGCGGCCGCAGCCTGGCTTCATCCAATGGCGTCGTCGGCGGCAGACCCTGGCCGACGACTGTTTCGGGGTACAGCAGCAATTCGTAAAGCCCTTGCGGATTCGCCTGCCGCTGATGCACTTCACCCACTTGCAAGACGCTGCCCGGCAGGCACAGATGAGCCAGCCGCGCCGTGCCCTTGGCCTGGAACTGCTCCAACGGGTGCTGCAGTATCAAGACCTCGACCCTATGCTCCACCGCCTGCACCAGCCCGCAGAGGCAGCCGCGCTCAGGACGCAGGCATTGTGGGCAGCGGGGGCGCACGGAGCCGCTCCAGGATGAGTCGATTGGCCTGCGCGATCGCTCGGAAGCCGGCGGAGATGCGCGCGTCCCGGGCCGCCGCCGTCCAGAAGCGGATCGCCAGTTGCAAGGCCTCGGGATAGCTGGCCAAGGTTGCCGCCGTGGGCTGCAACGGGCGGGCACCGAAGTCGCGCTCCAGCAGCTCGCCGTGTACCGGCGCATACAGCATCGGCAGCATGTCGTAGGTCGGCGAGAGCCGCCAGTCGTCGCCGTCTAGCAGCAGCGTGATATTGCCGTAGTGGCGGTCGGTGTTGGCGATCAGCACGCCGTAGGCTTCGAGCAGGCTCAGATGGGCGGCGTCCCGTCGCGTCAGAAGTTCGCGTGCGGCCATGCGCTCGGCGGTGGCGGCCCAGTTGTCGATCTGGCCGACGTATTCGGCGTCATAGGCCAGCAGCGACACCATGCCGACCCGGCCCCGGGCGCTACGGTCGAAACGGACGACCTCCAGGAACACGCGGCCTGCGCCTTCGACGATTTCGGTGTGCGCTGCGGGCAGGCCGGCCTCGGCCAGGGTTTGCAGCGCCAAATGCTCGCAGACCAGCAGGTCGCGGCCGCGCTGGTCGCTGGGCGATGCGCCGGCCGGGGAGAACTTGACCAGCACATGGCGACCCTGGCTGCGGGTGCAGAACTTCGGTTGCTCGCCGCCTGCGGACGAGCCCGGCAGGCTGCCCTGCATCGCCAGGTCGGCCAGGCGCGGGTAGTCGGTTCGCGACGTCTCACCCACGGGCCGCCCGACCTGCGCGTGATAGCGCTGCAACGACGCCTCGCCGACGATCAGATTGCCCGGCTGATCTTCCCCGGCCAATGCCATCGCCTTGAGCACGTCGTCATCATTCCAGTAGCGAGGGTCATGGCTCAAGCGCAGCTCGGGGTGGGCCTGGGCAAAGCCGCGCCCGATGAAGCCCTGCGGTCGCAGATCGGTCAAGAACCAGGGCAGACCTTCGTGCAGCAGGCTCAGACCATCGGCCTCGTCGACCCAGAAGCGGCCACCGCTGAGCGGCACGATGTGCGCAAACGGTGTCACCAGCCCTTGAGCATCCACCCGCATCACCGGCACCTCCCGGCCCACGCCCGGCACCTCGCGCGGCAGCAGGTAGCGTTGCGAGCGCGCCGCCCCGACCTTGCGCACCTCGCCGGCGTGCAGCAAGGCCTTCAGCACCCGTGACACCGTCGGCTGGCTCACACCCAGCCGCGCCTGCAGTTCGCTGCTGCTGGCCAGGCCACCCAGCTCGCGCAGAGCGGTGAGCAGGACCGAACCCAGATCCGACGAAGGTGCCATTGGATTTTGAATAGATTTTTTTGCTAAATTTCCACCATCATAACAATGAAATTCATACTTTACTTCGGAAATATTGAATAGATACTTTTAACCTATTCGCAGCGCTCCGGCATAGCCGGTCATCTCCAGATAGCCCAGACCAACGCGGCGGCCGCTGCCGTCCAGCAACTCGGACAGGCCCTCCCAATAGACGGTGCCGGTGCTGCCGCGCGCGTCCAGCTCCTGATCGTCGAGCAGGGCGCGCAGCTCGAAGACGCCGATGGGCGTGGTCAGCCGCCAGGTGATCGGATAGACGGCGCCGGTTCGGGTGCTTTTCCAGGTGCGACCGGGCTGCAGGCTGACCTCGGTAGGCACGAAGTCTCGAACCTGTATCTGCCCGGCCGCCCGGTAGCTGCCGCCCGTCCAATGCACGCTGCCATCGGCGCGGCGCAGGCGGAACAGGGTCAGCGCGCCGCCGTCCAGCAGATTGATGCCGGTCCAGTCCCAGCCGATGGCGCTGTCGGGGCCGCTGCCGAGCAGCTGATTGCTCCATTCATGGTCCAGCCAGGCACGGCCTTGCACGGGCTGGCGCCTGCCATCGACCGCCAGTTCGCCCGCCAGCTGCAACTGCGGCTCGCTGTAGTAGTGGCTGGCCGCACCTGGCTCCGGACCTTTGCGAGAGTAGCCAGCCTGCCCCTGCAACAGCAGCGGCTGGCTGGGCTTCAGGTCCAACGCCAAGGCGAAGTTGGCGCGCTCGCTCTTCAGCTCGGCGCGGTAGCCGGCGCTGGCCTGGCGGCGCAGGCGCCAGCCGTGCAAGACCACATCGGTGTCCTGCTCGCTGCTCTGGGCCAGGCCGAAACCGCTGCGGGCCAGCGCCTGGTCGTGGCGCAGGGTCTTGGCCGAGAGATCGGTCAGCGCCGCATGGGCCATCAGCAGTTGCTTGGCGGCAAAACGGCTGGGGTGGGACTGGTCAACGGCGGTGCGAACGCGGAAAAAGGTCAGCTGGAAGCCATAGATCGGTGTGGCCGGATCGGCTCCGACCAGCGATAGCGCGCCGGTCAGGTACCACCACTCGATATGCGTGTCCGGGTGGGCGCCGAAGTCGGCGGGGAAGCGCAGCGGCCTCGGCGTCACGCCCAGTGCCGCGGCCCTGGAAGCCGGGCTCAGCGTCAGCGCACCCAGGGCCAGCACAACGTCGCGCCGCTGCATCATCACCAATCCTCCTTGACCGACTGGGCCAGATCGCGCCGCGCGGCGCTGCGCCCGGCGATGACACCGGTCACCGTGCCGGCCAGCAGCACGGCGGCGGCGAGAACGCCCAGACGCGCCCAGGGCACATGCAGCTCCATCGTCCAGTTGAAGCTCTGCGGGTTGACGACGAAGACCAGCACCATGCTGACCAGCAGGCCCAGGGCCAGGCCCAGCAGGGTGCCGACCATCGTCCAGACGGCTCCCTCCATCGCCACCAGGGTCAAGACCTGGCTCTTGGTCACGCCCAGATGGGCCAGCAGGCCGAACTCCTTGCGACGCGCCAGCACCTGCGCCGAGTGGCTGGCGGCAATGCCAAACAGGCCGATGGCGATGGCCACCGCCTGCAGCCAGTAGGTGACGGCAAAGCTGCGATCGAAGATCTTCAGCGACATCTCGCGGATTTCGCGCGCCGAGGCGAACTCGATCAGCGAGGGGTCGGGCAGCAAGGCGCGCAGGCCGGCCTGCACGGGCGCCATGGCGGCACCTGGCGCCAGCCACAACGCGATGTCATTGCTGCGCGTGTCACCGGTCAGCTTCACGAACTCGTCCGCGTCCATCATCACCGAGCCCTGCTGGCGGGCGTAGTCGCGCCAGACGCCCCGCACCCATACATCCACCGGCGGCACATCGGCGCGCAGCGGCAGCTTGAAGGCGGCACCGGGCCGGGCCTGGTACAGCGTCACCATCGCCTCGCTGACATAGACCGACGGCAGGCCGGGCCTGGCCGGCTCCAGCGCGCCGATCAGGGGCAGCTGCGGGTTGATCGCGTCCAGTGGCTTGGCGATCAGCGCGACGCCAGGGCGCTGCGGGTCGAGCTGCATTTGCAGCGTGCGTTGCGCCTCGACGCGGACCACACCGGGCACGCGGCGCGCCGCCTCGACGAAGGCCGGCGGCAGATAGGCGGTGTCAGTGGCGGCGCTGCGATCGGCCGTGCGGGCATAGAGCTCGGCCGGCAGCACGGTGTCCAGCCACAGCATGATGGAGCCGCGAAAGCTGCCCACCATCACCGTCAGCGCCACGGCCAGACTGAGACTGACGACGACGCCGGCCACCGCCACCGTCGCGCTGTGGCGCTGGTCGCGGGCGCGCTCCAGCGCCAGCAGGGCCAGCGCATGGCGCGGCTTCGGCGCCAGACGCAGCAGCAGCGCCACCCCCTCGGGCACGCACAGAATGCCGCCCACCAGCAAGGCCGCCACGGCACCATAGGCAGCCAGCGGCAGTTCATGCCAGGGCGGCAGCTGGGCCAGACCGGCGCCCAGCAGCAGCAGCACCGGCCCCAGCCAGCTCAGATGCCGGGTCGCGTCGGTCTGGCCCAGGCCCTTGAGCACCTGGGCCGGCGCCATGCCCTGCGCCCAGCGCGCCGGCAGATAGCCGCCGACGAGGGCGGCCAGCACGCCCAGGCCACCATAGCCGAGCGCGGCCCAGGCGCTTAACAGCAGCTGCGGCTGCGCGCCACCGAGCATGCCGCTGCCCAGGTCACCACCGAGCCATTGCAGCGCCGTCGCGGCCAGGCCGGTGCCCAGGGCCACGCCCAGCGCGCTGCCGATCAGGCCCAGCACAAGAGTCTCCAGCAGAATCATTTGCAGCCGCTCGGCCGAGGACAGGCCCAGCACGCCCAGCAGGGCCAGTTGCGGCAGCCGCTGCGCCACCGACAGCGACAGCACCGAGAACACCAGGAAGGTGCCGGTGAACAGGGCCACCAGGGCCAGCACGGTCAGGTTGACGCGGTAGGCCCGCGACAGATTGGAGATGCGCTGCACCGCCTCATCGGGCCTGGCAGCACGCACGCCGGCCGGCAGGGCCAGGTCTTGCAGCAGTCGGATCTGATCGGTGCCGGGCTGCAAGCGCAGGTCGATGCTGTCCAATCGTCCCAGGCGCCCGAATCTCAATTGCGCGTCGGCGATGTCCATCACCGCCAGCGGCGCGCCCTCGGCGGCAACGCTGCCGGCGATGTTCAAGGGCAGTAATTGGTCGCCAAACTGGGCCTTCACAGCCTTGGCCGCGGCACCCAGTTTGGCGCTGGCGGCCGGGTTCAGGTACAGCGCATCGGGCGAAAACAGGGCGGCGGGGCTGTTCGCCCGGCCAGCCGCTGGGATCGGCATCAAACCCGGGGCCAATTGGGCCGCGAGCAGCGGATCCAGCCCGACGATGCGCAGCGCGAAACGCTTGCCGGCGCCGTCCAGCACATAGGTCTGCACCTCGACGGTCGGCGAGGCCAGCTTGACACCGGGATGCGCGGCGACGCGTGCATACAGTTGCTCGTCGAAGCCGCCGGCCGCCCCGCGCAGCACCAGGTCCGGCTGGCCATTGACCGCGCGCACGGCCGAGGCGAACTCGGCCAGCGCCGAGGCATTGATCAGGTGCACGGCAAAGGCCAGGGCCACGCCCAGAGCAATCGAGACAATGGCCATCGCCTGGCGCCAGGGATGCTGGCGCGCCGCCGGCCACGACAGCTGGCGCAGCCAGCTCCAGGGCAGGAGCTTCACTTGGCGTCGGTCACGCCGTGAGCGTGAAGCCTGAGCACCCGCTGTGCCCGCTCCGCGGCCCGCTGTGAGTGGGTCACCAACAGGCAGGCGGCGCCTTCTTGCAGCGTCTGGGCTTTCAACAGATCGAGCACCTGCTCGGCCGTGTCGGGGTCGAGATTGCCGGTCGGCTCATCGGCCAGCACCAGACGCGGCCGGTGCACCAGCGCACGGGCAATGGCCACGCGCTGCAACTGGCCGCCCGACAGCTGGCGCGGCATGCGCTTGCCCAGGGCGCTCAGGCCGACTGCATCCAGCATCTGCTCCACCCGCGCCGGGTCGGGCTTTTTCAGCAGCAGCAGGGGCAGGGCGATGTTGTCGGCCACGCTCAGATGGGGCAGCACATGGAAGGCCTGGAACACAAAGCCCAGATGTGAGCGCCGCAGCAGCGCCTGGGCCTGCTCGCTGATCTGGCCGATGTCATGGCCATCCAGCACCACCCGGCCGGCGTCGAAGCTGTCCAGCCCGGCAATGCAGTTCAGCAGTGTGGATTTGCCCACGCCCGATTCACCCAGCAGTGCCACCAACTCGCCGGGCTGCAACTGCAGGTCAACCGATTCGAACACCGGGCTGGCGCCGTAGTGCTTGGCCAGGCCTTTCACGTCGAGCAGGGGCATGTGGGTCAGGTGGTTGCGGAGGCTGCGCTTGCGGCAGCGGGGCGGCCCAGGCGCTGCACCAGGGTCCAGGACGTCAGCGCGCTGAGCGCGGCGAAGCCGGCGATGGTCCAGGCCCAAGGGGCGATGCGGCCGTCCAGTGCCACGCCCAGCCAGGCGCCGACGCCGAACGCCGTGGCGGCAATGGCAAAGCCCGACAGCGCCGAGGCCGCACCGGCCTGGCGCGGGAAGGGCCCGACGACGCCGGCCTGCGAGCAGGGCTGCAGCACGCCATGGCCGAAGATGAACAGCGCCTGCGCGGCGGTGACGGTGATCAAGCTTGCCTCGCCGCCAAGCGCCAAAGCCGCCATGGCCAACGCACCGGCCAGCGTGAAGAAGGCGCCACGTGCGATCGCCTCGGGCACCGTCTTGCGGCGTAGCATGGAGCGGCACCACAGCGTGCCCAGCACATAGACGCCCGAGCAGGCACCGACCAGCAGGCCGTAGTGCGGGCGCGAGGCGCCCAGCAGGCCTATGTAGATGAAGGATGAGCCGGCCAGAAAGCTGTACAGCGCGCCGTAGCTGAGGCTGGTCAGCAGGCCGTAGGCGACGAAGGTCGGGTGCTGGGCGATCTGGCGCCAGGCGCCGAGCAGGGGCATCAGCCGGGTGGCCTGCGGATTGCGTACCTTCAGCGTCTCGGGCACACGCAGCGCGATGAACATCAGCGCGCAGGCGCTGAAGACGGCGATCACGCCCATTGCCGTGCGCCAGCCAAATTGTGCCGCGACGAGGCCACCCAGGGTGGGGCTCAGCATCGCGATCACGCCAAGACCCGTCAGCGCCTTGGCCATGATTTGCGCGCCCTGCTGCGGCTCGTACAGGTCGCGCAGCATTGCCCGGGCGCAGACCACCGCCGCGGCCAGGCCAAGGCCTTGCACCGCGCGGCACAGGATGACCATCTCTATCGTGGGCGACAGGGCGGCAAAAGCCGCGGCCAACGTGTACAGCATCAGGCCCGCCAGCAGCACCGGCCGGCGGCCGATGCGGTCGGCCAGCGGCCCGAGCAGCAATTGCCCGAAGCCGAAGCAGACCATCAGCGCCGACAGGGTCAGCTGCACCGCGCTCATCGCCGCACCCAGATCGGCCCGCAGGGCGGGCAGGGCGGGCAGATAGACGTCGGTGGTGACCGGCTGCAGGCCCAGCAGCAAGGCGAGGGCCAGGACCGCTGTGGCTGCGGTCATGCCCCGCTCAGAGCGGATGATCAATCAAAGCGCTCCCAAGGCCCCAGATAGCGCCACTGCCCGACCGGCAGATGGCCCAGATTGATGCGGCCGATGCGCACGCGCTTCAGGCCGACCACCTTCAGCCCGACCAGCTCGCACATGCGGCGGATCTGGCGCTTCTTGCCCTCGCGCAGCACAAAGCGCAGCTGGTCGTCATTGATCCAGCTGACCTTGGCCGGCTTGAGCTTCTCGCCGTCCAGCTCCAGACCGTGGTTCAGCAGGGCCAGGCCCTCGGCGGACAGCAATTTGTCGCCCTGCGGGTCGACGGCCTCCACGCGCACCAGATACTCCTTCTCGATCGCCGAATCCTCGCCGATCAGCAGCTTGGCCGTCGGCCATCCTGCGTCAGCACCAGCAGGCCGGTCGAGTCGATGTCCAGCCGGCCGGCGGGGGCCAGGCTGCGGCGGTGGCCCTCGTGGTACTTGACCTGGGAGCTGTCGTCGTCCCAGCGGTTCTGCGGCTGCACCAGCACCGAGGCGGGCTCATAGCCGTCCTCGGCCTGACCGCTGACATAGCCGATCGGCTTGTGCAGCAGGATGGTGACCTGCTGCGCCTGCTGGGTGCGGGCGGCGGGATCGATGTCGATCTTGACGTTGCGGCCGACGCGCTGGCCCAGCACCGCCATCTTGCCGTCCACCTTGACCCAGCCGGCGGCGATCCAGTCATCGGCCTCGCGGCGCGAGGCCAGACCCAACTCACCCATGCGCTTGGACAGGCGGTCGCCCTCCTCATTGGGCGTCAGCGGTGCACCCTGGTGGGCGCGTGGCATCTGGCGGGGACGGCCGGGCTCATTGATGCGCTGCTCGCGGACAGGGCGATCAGGGCGCGCCGGGCCGCGGTCCTGGCCTCGGGAGCCGCGCACGATGCCACCGGCGCTGGTGCCGGTGTTGCGCTGCGGCTTGGCCGCGGGGGCAGGGCCCTGATGGGGGTTGTGGGCGCGCGGGCCTTCGTGGCGCGGGGCGCCGAAGCCGCCGCGATTGTCTTGATTGCGTTCCTGGCTGCGCTCGGGATGGCGATCTTCACGCGGACGGCCAGGATCGGGGCCATAGCCGCGGGGGCCAGGCCTCAGATCGCGCTGCGGTTCGGCCGGGCGGTTGCGGTCTTCATGGGCGAAACGGCTGCTGGGCTTGGCATGGGGGCGATCCTGCCCGCGCGGGACTTCGTGGCGTTCATTCCGATAGGGGCCACGGGGGTCGTCGCGCCGGGGCGGTGGGCCATCGCGGCGATCGGGTGCGTGGGCGCCAGCTGGGCGGGGACGCGGCGGTGCGCCCGAATCACGGCCAACATCGCGACCGAATTCGCGAGGCTCACGCTGCGGCGCGTCACGGCGCTGCGCCTGGTAGCGCTCTTCACGGTCCTGGCGCTCTTTCTGCGCCTGGGCGATGGTCGGGCGCGGATTGGCAATGCCGCGGCCACGTATCGGTGCGCGGCCAAAGGTCTTGCCAACTGGGCCGGCTTTTTTCTTGAGTGTGAGGGTGACCATGAAATCTTTTGAGCTAAGGGCCGATTGGACCATGGCTCGGGGTTTACGCCTAGCGCCCCCGCATAAACAGCCCGTCCAGCTCCTTCATCGTCAGTTGGCGCCAGGTCGGCCGGCCATGGTTGCACTGGTCGGCGCGCTCGGTGCGTTCCATATCACGCAGCAGGCCATTCATCTCGTCCAGGGTCAGTTGTCGGTTGGCGCGCACGGCGCCATGGCAAGCCATCGTCGCCAGAATCTCGTGCTGGGCGCGCTCGATCGCATGGCTGGCATCGAACTGGGCGAGCTCGGCCAGCACGCTGCGCGCCAGCTCGACGACATCTCCACCGGCCAGCGCCGCCGGGCGCGCCCGCACGGCCAGCGCCTTGGCCGACAGCGGCGCCACGTCCAGGCCCAGGCGCAAGAGGCTTTCGGCATGGGCCTCGGCGGTGGCGATTTCCTGCGGCGTGGCGGCGAAGCTGACCGGGATCAACAAGGGCTGCGATTCGATCTGCGCCGCGCCGAGGCTGTCTTTCAGCCGCTCGTAGACGACACGCTCGTGAGCGGCGTGCATGTCCACGATCACCAGGCCCTGGGCGTTTTCGGCCAGCACGAACACGCCGCCGATCTGGGCGATGGCCCGGCCCAGCGGCCAGCTGCCTTCGGCGGCCGAGGCCAGGGCAGGACTGGCTGTGTACTGCGGGCGCGGCGCCTCTTCGTCTTCCGCACGCGGCCTGGCCACCGGGATGGGCCCTAGCTGCTGCCCATACAGCGTGGCCAGATCGGCCAGACCCAGGGCCGCCTGCGTGGCGCTGGCGCCCCAATGTTGCGGTGCGCGTTCGGTGACCTTCCACTGCTGAGCCGGCGCAGACGCCGCAAAAGCCGCTTGCTCGGGTGCCACTGACGCTGCCGCCGGTGCCCGCGACAGGGCCAGCGCCTGCGTCACCGCATGGCGCACCTGCTGATGCACCTCGCGTCCATCCCTGAAGCGCACCTCGATCTTGGTCGGGTGCACATTGACATCGACCAACTCCGGCGCGATGTCGATGAACAGCACATAAGCCGGCTGGCGGTTGCCGTGCAGCACGTCCTCATAGGCCGAGCGAATGCCATGGGCAATCAGCTTGTCGCGCACGAAACGGCCGTTGACATAGACGTATTGCATGTCCGCGCGGCTGCGCGAAGCCTCGGGCAGGCCGGCGCGGCCGAACACGCGCATCGGGCCGCGCTCGACCATCAGCTCGCGGCTGGCGGCCTCGAAATCAACACCCAGCACGTCCTTCACGCGTTGCTGCGAGCTGGCTGCCCGCCACTGCTCGACCAGCTTGCCCTCGTGCCAGACGGCAAAGCTCACATCGGGCCGCGCCAGCGCGTGGCGGCGCACCGCATCGACGCAATGCGCCAGTTCGGTCGATTCGCTTTTCAGGAACTTGCGCCGCGCCGGCGTGTTGAAGAACAGCTCGCGTACCTCGACGCTGGTGCCTACGGCGCGGGCGCTGGGGCTCAATTCGCCCGAACGGGCATCGAGCCGGCTGGCGTGCGCATCCTGCGCGGTGCGGCTGGAAATGGCCATCTCGGCCACCGAGGAGATTGCGGCCAGGGCCTCACCGCGAAAGCCCATCGTCGCCACATGCTCCAGATCGTCCAGCGAGCCGATCTTGCTGGTGGCATGGCGGCGCAGCGCCAGGGGCAGCTCCTCGACCGGGATGCCGGCGCCGTCGTCCTCGACGACGATGCTGCGAATGCCTCCGGCCTGCAATTTCAGGCTGATCTGGGTGGCGCCGGCGTCCAGCGCGTTGTCCACCAACTCGCGCACCACCGAGGCCGGCCGCTCGACCACCTCGCCGGCCGCAATCTGGCTGATCAACTCATCGGGCAGCTCACGGATCGCGCGGCGCAGGGGGGAACTGACATCATTCATCGTTCGATTGTAGGAGGCCACCCGCCGCCGTCACCGCAGATGGTGATAATCCGCGGCATGGAAATATTCAGCCTCGTCATCGACTTCATCCTCCACGTTGATCGCTACCTGATCACTTTCGTGGCCGCTTACGGGGCCTGGATCTATGCCCTGCTGTTCCTGATCATCTTTGTCGAGACCGGGCTGGTGGTGATGCCGTTTCTGCCGGGCGACTCGCTGCTGTTCATCGTTGGCGCGATGTGCGGAACCGGTCTGCTGGAGCTGCCCATTGCGATGGGGCTGATGAGCGTCGCCGCGATCGCCGGCAACCAGACCAATTACGCGATCGGCCGCTATTTCGGGCCCAAGGTGTTCCAGTGGGAGCAGTCTCGCTTCTTCAACCGGCAGGCCTTCCTGAGCGCCCATGAGTTCTATGAGCGCCACGGCGGCATCACCATCGTGATCGCGCGCTTCATGCCCTTCGTGCGCACCTTCGCCCCTTTTGTCGCCGGCGTGGCGCAGATGACGCGCAGCAAGTTCACCTTCTACGACGTCACCGGCGGCCTGCTCTGGGTGGTCGGCATCACCAGCCTGGGCTATGCCTTTGGCAACGTGCCCTGGGTCAAGCAGCATCTGGAGAAGATCATCTGGGCGATGATCGTGATCCCGGGGATGATTGCCATCTATGGCGGCTGGAAGGCCAAGCGCAAGGGCGCCGCCGCCGCGCCTTAAGAGACGGTACGGTGCCTTGCCAAGGGGGGATTCTTGGCAAAGTAGCGGCTGATGCCGATGGCCAGCGCCTCCACCAGGCGCTGCTGGAACTCCGGGTCGCGCAGCTTGGCCTCTTCTTCGGGGTTCGAGATGAAGGCCGTCTCGACCAGGATGGACGGCACATCCGGCGCCTTCAGCACCGCAAAACCGGCCTGCTCGACCTGGCCCTTGTGCATGCGGCCGACCTTGCTGATCTGACCCAGCACCTCGCCGCCAAGCTTGAGGCTATCCTTGATCTGTGCCGCCGTGCTCATGTCCAGCAGCGCCCGCAGCACAGTGGCGTCTTTCACCGCGACGTTGACGCCACCCACCATATCGGCGGCGTTTTCGCGGTCGGCCATCCAGCGCGCGGCCGTGCTGGTGGCCGCACCATCGCTGAGCGCGAACACCGAGGCGCCGCGCGCCTTTGGCGTGAAGAAGGCGTCGGCGTGGATGGAGACGAACAGATCCGCCTGCACGCGCCGCGCCTTGCGCACGCGCTCATGCAGCGGCACGAAGAAGTCGGCGTCGCGGGTCATCATCACCCGCATATTGGGCAGGGCGTTGAGCTTGTCGCGCAGTTGCAGGGCCACGGCCAGCACCACGTCCTTTTCCTTCAAGCCGCTGGGGCCGACGGCGCCCGGGTCCTCGCCGCCATGACCGGGGTCCAGCGCGACGACGATCAGGCGGTCCACCCGGCCCTGCGTCATGGGCTGCGGCGGCACGGCAGGCGGCGGTTTGGGTGTCTGCACCTCGGGGGCGGAGGCGGGGAGTCCCGGCCGCCCCGGCGCCGAGGCGGGCTTGGCTGCCACTGCGGGCTTGTCCATGCGACCGATGAAATCGCCCAGCGCATCACTCACCGCCTGGGCCGCCTGCTGCTCGGCGGCTTCCTTGTCACGTATCAGGGCCAGCAACGGGTCACGTTCCTGCTTCGGATACAGGTCGAACACCAGGCGGTTGCGGTAGGCCGCCACCGGCGCCAGGGTGAAAACCTGGGGCGCCACCGCTTCCTTCAGGTCCAGCACCAGGCGCACGACGCGGGGCTGGTATTGGCCAATGCGCACACCAGCGATGTAGGGGTCATCGGACTTGACCTTGCTGACCAGGTCGCGCAACGCGGGGCTCAGCTCCAGACCGTCAATGTCTATGATCAGCCGGTCCGGGTTCTCGGCAAAAGAGTGGCGGGCGGCCAGCGGCGTGTCGGACTCCAGCGTGACGCGGGGGTACTCCTCGGCCGGCCAGACGCGCACGGCGACGATGCTGGCGCCGAAGGCCAGATGGCGGGCGCTCAGGCCCAGCACCAGGGCGCCCATGGTGCGCAGCGCTTTGCGGCGGTCGGCGCTCATGCTGTGTCCAGGCTTTGCAGCAGGGCCTGACCGATGGCCGTGCGGGCCTCGATGCGCACCCGGCGTGCATCATCGGCGACGGTTTCGATGAAGACGCTCAGCTCCGGCTCTGGCAGCACGCCCTCTGCCTTCTCGGGCCATTCGCACAGTTTCAGGCCAGGGCTGGTGAAGATTTCGCGAAAACCGGCGTCCTCCCACTCGCGTGGGTCGCTGAAGCGGTAGAAGTCGAAGTGGCTGGCGACGCCCTGGGGCAGTTCGTAGCTCTCCAGCACCGCGTAGCTGGGGCTCTTGATGCGGCCACTGACGCCCAGTGCACGCAGCAGATGGCGCACAAAGGTGGTCTTGCCGGCGCCCAGGGCTCCATGGAGCTCGATGCAGGCATTGAACAGTGCAGGCTGAAGGCTCAGGCGCTGTGCAAAGGCCTCGCAAGCGGCCTCATCGGGCCATAGATATTCGCGTGTTTCTAGAATCGACAAATGCACCACCCCAAGAACGACCCTCCCGACCTCGATGCGCAAGCTCTGCTTGAGCAACTGCGCGGCTGGGCCCGTGAGCTGGGATTCTCACAGATTGGCGTGGCCGATATCAATCTGTCCGACGCGGAGCCAGGTCTTGCCGCCTGGCTGGCCGCGGGCTTTCACGGCAGCATGCACTACATGGAGGCCCACGGCATGAAGCGCGCCCGGCCGGCCGAGCTGGTGCCCGGCACGCTGCGCGTGCTGAGCTTGCGCATGGACTATCTGCCGGCTGCCACGCCCACCGACTGGCAGGCAATCGAATGGCAGGGCCTGGCCGAGCCGCAGCGTGCCCAGGTGTCCGTCTACGCCCGGGGTCGTGACTATCACAAGGTGCTGCGCCGCCGGCTGCAGCAGCTGGCCGACAGGCTGCAAGCCGAGATCGGCCCGTTCGGCCACCGCTGCTTCACCGACTCGGCGCCGGTGCTGGAGGTCGAGTTGGCCTCGCGCGGCGGCATTGCCTGGCGCGGCAAGCACACCTTGGCCTTGCACCGCGAGGCGGGCTCGATGTTCTTTCTCGGCGAGCTGTTCGTCGACCTGCCGCTGCCCTTGACCGAGGCCACCAGCGCGCATTGCGGCCAGTGCACGGCCTGCATAGCCGTCTGCCCGACGCAGGCCATCGTCGGCCCTTACCGGGTCGATGCGCGGCGCTGCATCTCCTATCTGACCATCGAGCAGGACGGACCGATTCCGCTGGAACTGCGCGCGGCGATGGGCAACCGCATCTATGGCTGCGATGACTGCCAGTTGGTCTGCCCTTGGAACAAGTTCGCCCAGCGGGCGACGTTGCCCGATTTCGATGCTCGGCCCGAGCTGAGCGCGCCGACGCTGCTGCAGCTATGGCAGTGGGACGAGCCGGCTTTTCTGCGCCACACCGAGGGCAGCGCGATCCGCCGCATCGGTTACGCGCGCTGGCGGCGGAATCTGGCGGTGGCCATCGGCAATGCGCTGCGGGCCGAGGAGGTGCCTGCGCTGCGCCAGGCGCTGATCGAAGCGAGGACCGACGCCAGTGAGTTGCTGGCTGAACATATTGACTGGGCCTTGGCGCAACGGCCCGCGTGAAGCGCCCCAGCGGTGCAAAAGCCAGGGCTTTGGCCCGCCGGTCGGCCGCTCAGGGTATCCCCGCGTTAAGCTGGCTCGGCTGTAGCTGTTGAAGGAGTTTCCCGCAATGCGGAAGTGCTTGGATGTGAACAAGGGCCGCCGAGGCCTGCTGCTGGCGGCCATGGGCGCCGCTGGCCTGATGGCCACGCCGGCCTGGGCTCTGCAGTACGAGGGCTTCGACGTGCCCGAAAGCGTCACCTTGAGTGGTGTGCCCCTGGTGCTGAATGGCGTGGGCATGCGTGCGGTGGCGGTTCTGAAGGGCTATTCGGCGGCGCTCTACCTCAGCGGCAAGTCCCAGCAGCCCAGCGAGGTGCTGGCCAACACCGGCCCGAAACGGGTGCAGGTCCGCATGCTGCTGCAGATCAGCGTCGGCGCCGAGGAGTTCGTCAAGGCCATCAATAAGGGCGTGCAGCGCAATTGTGGCGAGGCCGAGCGCCTGGCCGTGGCCGATCGGGTGGCACAGCTGAACGCGAATCTGCGCAGCGTCGGCAAGGTCAGCCGCAAGGACCTGATCAATCTGGATTACCTGCCCGACAAGGGCCTGGTGCTGAGCGTCAACGGCAAGGTCATCGGCGAGCCGTTGCCCGGTGCTGATCTGTACGGCGCCATTCTCAAGGTGTTTCTGGGCGAGCAGCCGGTGGACAAGAAGCTCAAGGCCGGCATGCTGGGCCTGCCCGTGCCGACGCCTTCGACCCGGGCTACGTAGAGTTGCTTAGGCTTGTCCAGTAGGATGATGGCGAGAATGCCTACAAAACACAACTGCCGGAGACCTTGTATGACGCGTCGTTCCCTCCTGATCACCAGCACCGCGCTTGCGGCCTCCCTGCTTGCCACGCCTTGGGCGCTGGCCCAGTCGTACCCGAACAAGCCGGTGCGTCTGGTCGTGCCCTTTGCTCCGGGCGGAACGACCGACATCATTGCCCGTGTAGTGGCCGAGAAGATCAATGCGGCGCTCGGCCAGACGATGATTGTCGAGAACAAGGCCGGCGGTGGCGGCTCCATCGGCGCCAATGACACGGCCAAGGCCACGCCGGACGGCTATGCGCTGGGCATGGCCACGGTCTCGACGACGGCGGCCAATCCGGCCATCAACCCGAAGATTCCGTACAACCCGCTGACCGACTTCACACCCATCACCAATGTGGCGGCCACACCCAACGTGATCGCCGTGCACCCCTCGTTCCCAGCGCGCGACTACAAGGGTTTTGTCGCCGAGTTGAAGAAGAACCCCGGCAAGTACAGCTTTGCCAGCTCGGGCACCGGCGGCATCGGCCATCTGCAGATGGAGCTGTACAAGAACCTGGCAGGTGTTTTCGTCGCCCACATTCCTTACCGCGGTGCCGGCCCGGCACTGAATGACACGGTGGCCGGCCAGGTGCCGATGATTTTTGACAATCTGCCCTCGGCCTTGCCCTTCATCAAGGACGGCCGGCTGATCCCCATCGTCGTGGCCGCGCCGCAGCGGCTGAGCCAGTTGCCCAATGTGCCGACCTTCAAGGAGGTGGGCCTGGAGCCGGTCAATCGCATGGCCTACTACGGCATCTACGGCCCCAAGGGCCTGCCGAAGGAAGTGGTTGACAAGATTCATGACGCTGTGAAGAAGACGGTGGAACTGCCCGATGTGAAGAAGCGCATCGAGGACACCGGCTCCCTGATCGTGGCCAACACGCCGGCCGAGTTTGCCGTGCAGATCAAGGCCGAGTTCGAGGTCTATAAAAAGGTCGTCGAGCAGCAGAAGCTCAAGCTCGACTGACCTTCGCCTTGAGCCGAGCGCAGAGCCAGGCCAGCATAGACCGCTTTCTCGACGCCCTGTGGCTGGAGGACGGTCTGGCGGCCAACAGCCTGGCCGCCTACCGACGCGACCTGAGTCTCTATGCCGACTGGCTGGACACGGCGCATCGGCTGGCGCTGGAGCAGAGCACCGAGCTGCATCTGCTGGCCTATGCCAGCGCCCGGCACGAGGGCAGCAAGGCGACCTCGGCCAACCGTCGTCTGACGGTGTTCAAGCGCTACTTCCGCTGGGCGCTGCGCGAGCATCTGCTGACGGCCGACCCGACCCTGCGGCTGCAGACGGCCAAGCAGAATGCGCGCATTCCCAAGACCTTGAGCGAGTTGCAGGTCGAGGCCTTGCTCGCCGCGCCTGACACCACAACGACGCTGGGCCTGCGCGACCGCGCGATGCTGGAGCTGCTCTATGCCAGCGGCCTGCGCGTCAGCGAGCTGGTGCTGCTGAAAAGCGTCCATGTGGGGCTGGGCGAAGGCGTGTTGCGTGTCACCGGCAAGGGCGCCAAGGAGCGTCTGGTGCCCTTTGGCGAAGAGGCCCATGGCTGGCTGATGCGCTATCTGCAAGAAGGCCGCGCCCTGCTGCTGAAGGGCCAGGCCAGCGACATGCTGTTCATCACCGTGCGCTCGTCCCATATGACGCGCCAGATGTTCTGGAACCTGATCAAGAAGTACGCGGCGCTGGCCGGCATTACCGTGCCCCTGTCGCCGCACACGCTGCGTCATGCCTTCGCCACGCACCTGCTGAACCACGGCGCCGATCTGCGCGCGGTGCAGCTGCTGCTGGGGCACTCTGACCTTTCGACCACGCAGATCTACACCCATGTGGCGCGGGAGCGCTTGAAGAGTCTGCACGCCAAACATCATCCAAGAGGGTGATTGAGGTGCATGCGGGACAATAGCGCCCCATGGATCACAGCTTCTTGTCCGCCCTGATATTGCTCCTGCTGGTGCTTGACCCGCTGTGCAGCCTGCCGGTGTTCATCCCCATCATGCGCAGCGTCGCGCCCGAGCGCCGGCGCTGGGTGGCATTCCGGGAGGTGTCTATCGCCTTTGGCGTGCTCTTGGGCTTCATGTTCGCGGGAGACGCGTTTCTGCGCGTCATGCACCTGTCCGAGCGTTCTCTGGAGGTGGCCGGCGGCGTGATCCTCTTGATGGTGGCCATCCGCATGATCTTCGCCACCGAGGGCGGGGTCTATGGCACCGAGGGCGATGGCCGCGAGCCGCTGATCTTCCCGCTGGCCGTGCCGTTGCTGGCCGGCCCCTCGGCGATGGCCACGGTGCTGCTGCTGGCCTCGCGCCAGCCGGACCGCATGCTGGACTGGGTCGGTGCGCTGACCGCCGCGATGCTGATCTCGGGAATCACGCTGTTGCTGTCCGATCGCATCCGCAAGCTGCTGGGCGACTCGGTCGTCTCGGCACTTGAGAAGCTGATGGGCCTGGTGCTGACGGCGATTGCCGTTGAGATGATTCTGGCGGGTTTGAAGCGCTATTTTGTCGGCGGTCTTTGACCCGGATTGCATCCAGGCTACAGAGCCGCCGTGGCTCGAATGCAATCCGTGGCCACCACCAGCCCCCGTAGCCCGGATGCAATCCGGGGCGACCGACCAACTCAAGCCTGCGCCCAGCGCCTCATCTGCCGAATCATCGGCGCCAACTGCACCAACAGCAGGCAGGCAAAGATCAGCGCGCAGCCCAGCAGGCCGGTGGTGCCGAGCCGGTCGCCCATCAGCAGATAGCCGAAGGCGGCGGCGAACAGCGTCTCGGATGACAGGATGATGGCGGCGTCGGGTGCCTGTGCGTAGCGCTGCGCAATCACCTGGGCCGTGAACGCCACGCCCACTGACAGCACGCCGGTGTAGACGATGGGCCAGGCCGCCGCCTCGAGGCCCGACAGCGTGATCGGCTCGACCACCGCGGCCCAGCCCAAGCTGACCAGGCCACAGACCAGGAACTGCCCACCGGCGACCAAGAAGGGGGCGGCCATCTTGTCGGCCACGCGGCCGACCAGCAGCACATGGACGGCCCAGGGCAGGGCGGAGGCCATCACCCAGATATCTCCGACATTGATGCTCAGGCTGTGCGCGCCCGACAGCAGATAGGTGCCGATCAAGGAGCCGCTGGCCGCCGGCCAGACCGACCAATGCGGCGGCTCGCGCAGCAGCAGCCAGGAAAGCAACGGCACCAGGGGCACGTAGAGCGCCGTCAGAAAGCCGGCATTGGTGACGGTGGTGCTGAGCAGGCCGATCTGCTGCATCGCCGCACCCATCGTCAGCAACAGGCCCAGGCCGAGGATCTTGGCGCCATCGTCGCGGTTCAGCGCCAGCCCGCGGGCCTTCAAGGCCCGCCACTCGCGCCACATCAGCGGCGCGACCACCAGCGCGCCGATCAGAAAGCGCACGCCGGTGAAGGTCATCGGCCCGACATCGGCCATGCCCTGGCTTTGCGCCACAAAGGCCGAGCCCCAAATCAGGGCGATGACGATCAGCAGGAGGTTGGCGTTGAGACGGGTCACGGCGGGGGGCGGTTGAGGCGAGAGAAATTCAGCCCGCCAGGGAAAACCCGGAGTTTAGCCGGGGTACTGTGGCGGGCCCTTCTAGAATCCGCCCATGCAATCCCTCCGCTGCGCCGTTCTAGCCCCCTTGCTGGCCACCGATGCCGTTCAGAAAGCCACAGCCACACTTGGACTGAGCCTTGATCTCCCGATAGATGCCGACGCCGCCATCAAGGCATCCACAGGCATCCCCGGCCGCCCGGCCAGGCCCGAGCTGGTCGGACACACCCAGCTCAAGCACCATTCGCTGCGCCTGCCCGAGGGCAGGGCGGCGCTGATCCATTCGATCGCGCACATCGAGCTCAACGCGATCGATCTGGCGCTGGACATCGTCTGGCGCTTCCCCGGCATGCCCGAGGCCTTCTACCGCGACTGGGTGGCCATTGCACAGGAGGAGGCGCAGCATTTCACCCTGCTGCGCAATCACCTGGTCGAGATGGGCTTCGACTACGGCTCGTTCCAGGCCCACAACGCGCTGTGGGAGATGGCGGAGCGCACCAAGGGCGATATCCTGGCGCGCATTGCGCTGGTGCCGCGTACCCTGGAGGCACGCGGACTGGACGCCTCGCCGGCGGTCAAGCGCAAGCTTGTCGGTGCGGGCGACATCCGGGCCGGCGAAATTCTCGACGTGATACTGCGCGACGAGATCGGCCATGTGGCGGCCGGCAATCGCTGGTACCGCTGGGTCTGCGAGCAGCGCGGACTCGACCCCATCAGCACCTATGCCGAACTGGTCAGGACCTATGACGCGCCCAAGCTGCGCGCACCGTTCAATCTGGAGGCACGCCGGGCGGCGGGCTTCGACGAGGCGGAGTTGCAGGCCTTGCAAGGCTAGCGGCCAAGACCTTCCGGGCCCGTGATGTGACCGGCGTCCGTAGAATCGCTGCTTTGCCGCAGGAACAAACATGACCATCTATGCCCTGGGCGACGTCGCCCCCCAGATCGACGAGTCCGCCTGGGTGGCGGACAGTGCCCAGGTGATTGGCGACGTGCATTTGGGCGCAGACGCCAGCATCTGGTTCAACTGCGTGGTGCGCGCCGACAACGAGACCATGGTCATCGGTCGCGGCACGAATATCCAGGACGGCTCGGTGCTGCACTCTGACCACGGCTCGCCCTTGACCATCGGCGAGAGCGTGACGGTGGGCCACCAGGTCATGCTGCATGGCTGTACGGTGGGCAATGGCAGCCTGATCGGTATTCAGTCGGTCGTCTTGAATGGCGCCAGGATAGGCCAATATTGTCTGGTCGGTGCCGGCTCACTGGTCACCGAGGGCAAGGAGTTCCCGGACGGCTCGCTGATCATGGGCCGCCCCGCCAAGGTGGTGCGCGAGCTGACACCCGAGCAAATCGACGGCCTGCGCCTCAGCGCAGCCGCTTATGTGGCCAATGCCCGCCGCTACAAGGCCGGGCTGAAGAAGAGTGTTTGATGAGTGAATTGCACAAGTTCTTGTTTGAAGGCCTGCCGGTGCGCGGCATGCTGGTGCGGCTGACCGAAAGCTGGCGTGAGCTGTTGCAGCGGCGCGTGGTCACCGGGCCCTATCCGGCCGAGGTGCGCGAGTTGCTGGGCGAGATGGTGGCCGCCGGCACCTTGATGCAATCCAATATCAAGTTCAATGGCTCGCTGACCCTGCAGGTGTTTGGCGACGGCCCGGTCAAGCTGGCCGTGGCCGAGGTGCAGCCGGACCTGACGTTCCGCGCCACCGCCAAGGTGGTGGGCGATGTGCCCGGGGGCGCGCGCCTGGAGGCGATGCTGAATCTGCACGGCCAGGGCCGTTGTGCCATCACCCTGAATCCGAACGATCCCCAGCCCGGCCAGCAGCCCTACCAGGGCGTGGTGCCGCTGCATGGCGACCAGCGCGAGCCGCTGCAAAAGTTGTCCGAGGTGCTGGAGCACTACATGCTGCAGTCCGAGCAGTTGGACACCAAGCTGATACTGGCCGCCAACGATGACATGGCCGCCGGCCTGCTGATCCAGCGCCTGCCCATGCAGGGCGAGGGCAATCTGGGCGGCGCGCATGCCAGCAATGAGGACGAGATCGGCCTCAACGAGGGCTACAACCGCATCGCCCATCTGGCCGCCACCTTGACTCGCGACGAGCTGCTGACCCTGGACGCCGACACCATCCTGCGCCGCCTGTTCTGGGAAGAATCCGTCGTGCAGTTCGAGCCCCTGCAGCCGCGCTTCTCGTGCAGCTGCTCGCGCGAGCGGGTCACGAACATGCTGCGCGGCCTGGGTGCCGATGAGGTCAACGGCATCATCACCGAGCGCGGCGAGGTCGAGGTGGGCTGCGAGTTCTGCGGCCGTCAGTACCGTTTCGACGCGGTCGATGTGGGTGAGCTGTTCACCGCCACGCACAAGCAGGCGCCGGGCAGCAGCGTCGTGCAGTAGATTCGATCAGCGGGTCGGCGTCGACGTCGACATAAGCGAGGCGTGCTCGCACTCGGGCACATCGCAGTCGCACAGCCAGCGCTGCTCCGGGAAGGAGGCCTGGCGTTCGTTGAGTCGTGTCAGCAGGCCGCCGCGGGGTGCCTGGCGCTGCAGCAGCAGCGGCGTGATCGCATTCAGCGCGGCGTCAACGCGGCTGGCACCGGTGCCGGCCACGACCGACCAGCCCAGGCCCGCCTCGAGCAGGGCCCTGCGCACGGCGGCATCCACCGGCGCGCGCACATGGGGCCCGTCGCGCTGCAGGCCGTCGGCCACCCAGGGGATGTCCAGCGCGGTCAGCAGGGTCAGGCTGCAACGCAGATGGAAGGCCTGGGCCAGCGCGTGCAGCGACCGGTCGTGAAATAGCAGCTCGCTGTAGACGGCTGTCATAAGCGGTGTGGTGTCGCACAGGACCAGATCGTGCGTTGCGGCGGCGCCATCGATCAGTGTGACCTGGTGCTCGGCGATGGTGGCTTGCTCGTGCGGCTGGGGCGTGCGGCCCTCTGTCTCGCACCAGGTGCGCAGGTATTCGGGCACGACGGCGCAGCGCAGGCCGGTGGACTCGATCAGCGCCTGCCGCAGCGCCAGTGACAGCAGCGTCTTGCCGGTGCTCTCCGCGCCGACGATGGCGATCAGCAATGGCTTAGCGAGGCTCATGGGTCATTCGTCCCCAGGCACGCCAGCCGAAGCCGGCCATCACCGTGAACAGGGCGTAGAGCAGCACCGTCAGCCACAGGCCCTTGTAGGCGAACAGCGCCACGCCGACAGTGTTGACTGCGATCCAGGCAGGCCAGTTCTCGACGTATTTGCGGCCCAGCAGCCATTGGCCGACCAGGCTTCCGGCGGTGGGGAAGGCATCCCAGTAGGGCACGTCGGTATCGGTGTATCGATTCAGGTAAAAGCCGATAGCCGGCCAGCTCACAGCAACGGCTACTAGCGCAAAGAGCCTGCCGCGCGAGCTCAGGCTGCGCACCTGCAAAGCCTTTCCACTCGCGTCATGCCCGCGCAGCCACTGCCACCAGCCCCAGAAGGCGACGACGACGAAGACGATCTGCAGCGCGGCGTCGCCATAGAGCTTGGCCGACCAGAACAGCAGGAGGTACAGCAGCGAGCTGACTATGGCCAGCGGCCAGGCCAGTGGATTGACCCGCATATTGCAGACCACCATCCAGATAGCCAGCACAAAGGCGGCGATCTCCAGCCAGGTGACCGGGCTGCCCCAGACGGTGAAGGCCGCAGCCATGATCGGCTGCAGGGCCTGCAGCAGCGCCTCCATCAGCGCTTCGGATGAAGCACTTGGACGTAAATCTCGTCCGGCTTGACCATGCCCAGCTCGGAGCGGGCCTTCTCTTCGACCATCTCCTGGCCCTCGCGCAGATCACGCAACTCGGCCTCGATCTGCTCGTTGCGCGCCCTGGCCACCTTGTTGGCGGCCTGCTGCTTGGCCAGGTCCGATTCCAGCAGCACCACCCGCGTCACGCCACCCTTGCCAAACCAGAGCTGGCCCTGGATGGCGATGAGGAAGGCGGCGAGGATGACGCTGAGGATTTTCACGCGGGCGCGGGTCGCGAGTCGAAATTAGCGCAGATTGTAGAAGGCGGCGCGGCCCGGGTAGCTGGCCACATCGCCGAGGTCTTCTTCGATGCGCAGCAGCTGGTTGTATTTGGCCATGCGGTCCGAGCGGCTCAAGCTGCCGGTCTTGATCTGGCCGGCGTTGGTGCCGACCGCGATGTCGGCAATCGTCGAGTCCTCGGTCTCGCCCGAGCGGTGGCTGATGACGGCCGTGTAGCCGGCGCGCTTGGCCATCTCGATGGCGGCAAAGGTCTCGGTCAGGGTGCCGATCTGGTTGATCTTGATCAGGATCGAGTTGGCAATGCCCTTGTCTATGCCTTCCTTCAGGATCTTGGTGTTGGTGACGAACAGGTCGTCGCCGACGATCTGCACCGTCTTGCCCAGGCGGTCGGTGAGGATCTTCCAGCCGTCCCAGTCGCCCTCGGCCATACCGTCTTCGATCGAGATGATGGGGTACTTGTCGACCCAGGTGGCCAGCATATTGGTCCATTCTTCCGATGTCAGGCTCAGGCCCTCGCCGGACAGCACGTACTTGCCGTCCTTGTAGAACTCGCTGGCGGCGCAGTCCAGGCCTAGGGCGATCTGCTCGCCGGCCACATAGCCGGCCTTGTCGATCGCTTCCAGGATCAGCAGGATCGCCGCTTCATGATTGGCCACGCTGGGGGCGAAGCCGCCCTCGTCGCCGACGGCGGTGCTGATGCCCTTGTCATGCAGGATGGACTTCAGCGCATGGAAGACCTCGGCGCCGTAACACACCGCTTCACGGAAGGTCGGGGCGCCGACCGGGATGATCATGAACTCCTGCAGGTCCAGGCTGTTGTTGGCGTGGGCGCCGCCGTTGATCACGTTCATCATCGGCACCGGCAACTGCATGCCGCCCATGCCGCCGAAATAGCGGTACAGCGGCAGGCCGGATTCTTCCGCGGCGGCGCGGGCCACCGCCATCGACACGGCCAGCATCGCGTTGGCGCCCAGGCGCGACTTGTTGTCGGTACCGTCCAGGTCGATCAGGGTCTTGTCCAGAAAGGCCTGCTCGGAGGCGTCCAGGCCCAGGATGGCCTCGGAGATCTCGGTGTTGATGTGCTCGACGGCCTTCAGCACGCCCTTGCCGAGGTAGCGCTTCTTGTCGCCATCACGCAGCTCGATGGCCTCGCGCGAGCCGGTGGAGGCGCCCGAGGGCACGGCCGCGCGGCCCATGGTGCCGGACTCCAGCAGCACGTCGCATTCGACGGTGGGGTTGCCGCGGCTGTCCAGAATTTCGCGGGCGACGATGTCAACAATGGCGCTCATTCAAGTCTCTCCGGTTTCAAAGTTCAAAGCTTGTTGGGGGAGGGCGCGTCAAACGCCCTCGATCAAAACCATGCGCATGATGGCCGCACCCTGGCGTGCGGCGCGTGCCTTGCCGTACTCGGGCGAGTCATTGAAGGTGCGGGCAGCCTCGACGCTGGGAAACTTCAAGAGCACGACGCGCTCGGGCGTCCAGTCACCTTCCAGCAATTCGACCTTGCCGCCACGCACGCAGACTTCGGCGCCATAGGCCTGCATCGCGGCGCGGGAGAGCTTCTTGTACTCCTCGTACTGCTCGGGATTGGTGATCTGGACGTTGGCAAGGATGTAGGCAGAGGGCATCTGTGCGGCTCAGCAAGAGAAGTCATTTTCCAGCAGCGGCTGGGTCTTGATCACGCGGTCCAGCGCGACGAGCTGTTCCAGCAGCGCCCGCATATGTTTCAGCGGCACGGCATTGGGCCCGTCGGACAGCGCATTGGCCGGGTCCGGATGGGTTTCCATGAACAGGCCGCTGATGCCCACGGCCACGGCCGCACGGGCCAGCACCAGCACGAACTCGCGCTGGCCGCCCGAACTGGTGCCCTGGCCGCCCGGCAGTTGCACGCTGTGCGTGGCGTCGAACACCACCGGCGCACCGGTCTCGCGCATGATCGCCAGGCTGCGCATGTCCGACACCAGGTTGTTGTAGCCGAAGCTCACGCCGCGCTCGCAGGCCATGAACACGTCATCAGGCAGGTTCGCTTCGCGCGCGGCGGCACGGGCCTTGTCGATGACGTTCTTCATGTCGTGGGGGCTAAGGAATTGCCCCTTCTTGATGTTCACCGGCTTGCCGCTCTGGGCGACGGCGCGGATGAAATCGGTCTGGCGGCTCAGGAAGGCCGGTGTCTGCAGCACGTCAACGATGGACGCCACGCGCGGCACCTCGGCCTCGGTGTGCACATCGGTGAGGATGGAGACACCCAGCTGCTTCTTGACCTGGGCCAGGATCTCAAGACCCTTGTCCATGCCCGGGCCACGGAACGAGGCGCCCGACGAGCGGTTGGCCTTGTCGTAGCTGGACTTGAAGATGAAGTTGATGCCCAACGAGGCACAGACTTCCTTCAAGTGGCCGGCCACGTCGATCTGCAACTGCTCGGACTCGACCACGCAGGGGCCGGCGATCAGGAAGAAGGGTTGGTCCAGGCCGACATCGAAACCACAGAGCTTCATGGTCGTTCCTCTCAGGCCGCGGCGGGCACGGTGGCCGCCTGGTGATGTTCCAGCGCCGCCTTGATGAAGCTGATGAACAGCGGGTGGCCGCCCCAGGGCGTCGATTTGAATTCCGGGTGGAACTGCACACCGACGAACCAGGGGTGGACCGCGCGCGGCAGCTCGACCATTTCGGTCAGCTTCTCGCGCTGTGTTATGGCCGAGATCACCAGGCCGGCTTGCTGCAGCTGGTCCAGATACTTCTCGTTGGCCTCGTAGCGATGGCGGTGGCGCTCGGTCACGACCGGGCCGTAGATCTCATGGGCCAGCGTGCCGGGCTTGACGTCGGAGCTTTGCGCACCGAGGCGCATCGTGCCGCCCAGATCGGACTTCTCGTCGCGCTTCTGTATCGTGCCGTCGGCCTCCTGCCATTCGTCGATCAAGGCGATCACCTTGTGTGGCGACTCGGGGTCGAACTCGGTCGAGTTGGCGCCCTCCAGGCCCGCCATATGGCGCGCGTATTCGATCGTCGCCACCTGCATGCCCAGGCAGATGCCCAGGTAAGGAATCTTGTGCTCGCGCGCATATTGCGCGGCCAGGATCTTGCCTTCCACGCCGCGCTTGCCGAAGCCGCCCGGCACCAGGATGGCGTCGAACTTGGCCAGCTGGTCGGCGCTGTCGGGTGTCAGGGTTTCGGAGTCGACATACTCGATGTTGACGCGGGCATGGTTGTGGATGCCGGCGTGGCGCAGCGCTTCGTTCAGCGACTTGTAGGAGTCCGACAGATCGGTGTACTTGCCGCACATCGCAATCGTGATCTCGCTGCCGGGGTGCTCGGTCTCGTGCACCAGCTTGTCCCAGCGGCTCAGGTCGGCCGGCTTGGTGTTGAGCTGCAGCTTGGTGCAGATCAGCTGGTCCAGGCCCTGCTCGTGCAGCATGCGCGGCACCATATAGATGCTCTTGGCGTCCCAGACCGAGATCACGCCGTACTCGGGCACATTGGTGAACAGCGAGATCTTCTCGCGCTCGTCGTCGGGATGCGGCGGTCGGCACGGCACAGCAGCGCGTCGGCCTGGATGCCGATCTCGCGCAGCTTCTGGGCCGTGTGCTGGGTCGGCTTGGTCTTCAGCTCGCCCGCAGCGGCTATCCAGGGCACATAGGTCAGGTGGACGAAGGCGGTGTTGTGCGGGCCCATCTTCAGGCTCATCTGACGCACGGCCTCGAGGAATGGCAGCGACTCGATGTCGCCCACCGTGCCGCCGATTTCGACGATAGCCACATCCACCGCTTCTGGTGTGCCCACGCCCGCGCCACGGCGGATGTAGTCCTGGATCTCATTGGTCACATGGGGAATGACCTGGACGGTCTTGCCCAGATAGTCGCCGCGGCGCTCCTTCTCCAGCACCGACTTGTAGATCTGGCCGGTGGTGAAGTTGTTGCTGCGCTTCATGCGCGTGGTGATGAAGCGCTCGTAGTGGCCGAGGTCGAGGTCGGTTTCGGCACCGTCGTCGGTGACGAACACCTCGCCATGCTGAAACGGCGACATCGTGCCCGGATCGACATTGATGTACGGATCGAGTTTGATGAGGGTGACTTTGAGGCCACGCGATTCAAGAATCGCAGCCAATGATGCCGACGAGATGCCCTTACCCAGCGAGGACACCACACCGCCGGTGACGAAGACGAACTTGGTCATGTCGTGCAGCGTTGGAGAACGCTGTGGTGGTAAAGCGTGATTATATCGATGCGCCCGCACTCACGCCGGGCACACGCTGCAAATGTTCCATCAAGTCGAGCACCAGGGCCGCGGTGTCGTCGGGCCGCTCGAAGGGATAGAGGTGAGTGCCTTCGAACCAGACGAAGCGTTCCTTGGCCAGTGCTTTTGCCGCTTCCAACCCGCCCTGGCGGGATTCGATCGACTGCGTGCAGGCCACAAAGGCCACCGGGCAAAGCGGCGGATGGCGGCGCAGCATCGTGTCCAGGTTGTGGGGCAGGGTGTTGTAGATGCGGGTTTCGACCTCGCGGGTGAAGCGCAGCACCGTCTTGCCGTCCTGCTCCTCGAAGCCGGCGTCCACATAGTCGGCCAGCACGCGTGGGTCCCAGCGCGCGAAGACATGTTTACGGGCGAAATGATCGAGGACGGCCCCGCGGTCCGGCCACTCGTGGCGGCGCTGCTGGCTGACCTTGCCCGGCGACACGCGTGGCATCAGACGGGTGGCCTTCATGACCTGAACGCTGTGCGCGCGCCAGCCGCTGATGATGGGCGAGTCCAGCATCACCAGGCCCTGCACCAGGTCGGGCCGCTTGCATGCGGCCTTCAGGCTCAGCAGGCCACCGAGCGAATGACCGACCAGCATGACCCTGGCCTTGGCTTGCGCGGCATGCTGCTCGACCTCCTCGATCAGTTGGTCGCGCAGATGGGGCCAGTTGCTGCTGACCGGGAAGCGGGGGTCGTGACCGAAGCGGTCGATCGCGTGGACGGTCCAGCCGGCGCGCTGCCAGGCATCGAACAGCTGCCGGTAGCTGCCGCCGGGGAAGCCGTTGCCGTGAGCGAACACCAGGTGCCTGGCGCCGCGGGCGAGTGCCTTTTTGGTCTTCATGCCCGGGCCACCGATTTCAGACGGTACAGCGCGTCAAGCGCCTCCTTGGGGCTCAGCGCATCCGGGTCGATGTCGGACAACGCCAGCTCCAGCGGGGACGGTCCCGTCGCAGCCGACAAGGGCTCGGCCGGTGGCGCCGCAAACAGATCGATCTGCGCCTGCGATTCACTGGCCCTGGCCTCCAGCGCTTCGAGTGTCGCCCGCGCCTGGCGGACCAGGCCGGCCGGCATGCCCGCCAGTCGCGCGACCTGCACGCCGTAGCTGCGGCTGGCGGGACCGGGTTGGATCTCGTGCAGAAACACGATGCTGTCGCCGCTCTCGGCGGCAGACACATGCATGTTCAGCGCCCGCTCGTGCTTGACCGGGAACTCGGTCAGCTCGAAGTAGTGGGTGGCGAACAGCGTGAACGCGCGATTCTTGTCGTGCAGATGGCTGGCGATGGCCCCCGCCAGGGCCAGGCCGTCGAAGGTCGAGGTGCCCCGGCCGATCTCGTCCATCAGCACCAGCGACTGGTCGGTGGCGCTGTGCAGGATGGCGGCGGCCTCGGTCATCTCCAGCATGAAGGTCGACTGCGCATTGGCCAGATCGTCGGCGGCGCCGATGCGGGTGTGGATGGCGTCCATAGGCCCCAAGCGGCAGCTGCTGGCCGGCACATACGAGCCCATCGCGGCAAGCAAGGCCACCAGCGCCACCTGGCGCATGAAGGTGCTCTTGCCGCCCATATTCGGGCCGGTGATCATCAGCAACTTGGTGCGGGCGTCGAGCCGGCAGTCATTGGCCATGAACTCGCCGGCGCCGGTTTCCTGCAGCCGCATCTCGACCACCGGATGGCGACCGGCCTCGATCTCGATGCAGGGCTGGCTGACGAACTCGGGCCGGCACCACTGCAGGGTGCCGGCGCGCTCGGCCAGTGCGGCCAGCACGTCGAGGCTGGACAGCGAGCGGCCCAGCTGGCTCAGCGGCGCCAGTTGCTGTTGCAAAGCGTCGAGTACCTGCTCGAACAGCAGCTTCTCGCGCGCCAGCGCCCGGTCCTGGGCCGAGAGCGCCTTGTCCTCGAAGGCCTTCAGCTCGGGCGTGATGTAGCGCTCTGCGTTCTTCAGCGTCTGGCGGCGCTGGTAGTCGGCCGGCACCTTGTCGACATGGCTTTGCGTGACCTCGATGTAGAAGCCGTGCACGCGGTTGAACTGCACGCGCAGGTTCGGGATGTTGGTGCGGGCGCGCTCGCGCGTCTCCAGCGCGATCAGGAAGTCGTCGCAGTTGCCCTGGATGGCGCGCAGCTCGTCGAGCTCGGCGTCGAAGCCGGTGGCGATGACGCCACCGTCGCGCAAGAGCACGGCCGGCTCCTCGGCAATCGCCTGGCGCAGCAACTCCTCGATTTCTGCGGGCGGCGTCAGTCCGGCCGACATCAGGTTCAGCAGCGCGCCGTTGTCGCAAAAGCTGGCGCGCAGCTCGGGCAGCACCTGCAGGGTGGCGCGCAGGCCGGTCAGCTCGCGCGGGCGCACCTGGCGCAGGGCGATGCGTGCGGTGATGCGCTCAACGTCGGACACCGAGCGCAGACATTGGCGCAGCGGCTCGAAGCCATTGGCGATCAGCGACTCGATCGCCTCATGCCGGGCCAGCGCCTCGGTGCGCTCGCGCCGCGGATGCAGCAGCCAGTGGCGCAGGGTGCGGCTGCCCATGCCGGTGCGGCAGCTGTCCAGCAGCGACAGCAGCGTCGGCGAGGTCTCGCCGCGCAGCGTCTGCGTCAGCTCCAGATTGCGCTGCGTGGCCGGTGGCAGATCCAGCAGATCGCTGCTGCGCTGCACCTCCAGGCTCTGCACATGGGCCAGCGCTCTGCCCTGGGTGTGCTCGGCGTAGCTCAGCAGCGCGGCGCCGGCGGCCTGGGCGGCGTTCAGGTCGTGCGCGTTGTAGCCGGCGAGGCTGGCCACGGCCAATTGCTCGCACAGCTTGCGGTTGCCCAGTCCGGCGTCGAACTGCCAGGCCGGGCGGTAGGTCGTCGGTATGCGGGCGGCGGCCAGCGCGGCGGGCACCTTGTCGCGGTCCACCAGCACCTCGGCGGGCGCCAGCCGGGTCAGCCAGCCGGCCAGTTCCCGGTCGGAACATTCGCCCATGCCAAGCTGGCCCTGGGTCATGCTCAGCCAGGCCAGGCCTATCGCGCGGCCCTGTGTCGAAATGGCCAGCAAGACCGAGTCTTGCTTGTCGGCCAGCAGTTCGGTGTCGGTCACCGTGCCCGGGGTGACGACGCGCACCACCTTGCGCTCGACAGGCCCCTTGGACGTGGCCACATCGCCCACCTGCTCGGCAATCGCCACCGGCACGCCGAGCTTGATCAGCTTGGCCAAGTACGCTTCCAGCGCATGGACCGGCACGCCGGCCATCACCACCGGTTGGCCTGCACTCTGGCCGCGCGTGGTCAGCGTGATGTCCAGCAAGGCATTGGCCTGGCGGGCGTCATCGAAGAATACCTCGTAGAAATCCCCCATCCGATAGAACAGCAGGCTGTCCGGATGGTCCGCCTTGAGCCCAAAATATTGCTGCATCATGGGGGTGTGTTTAGACGTGTCTAAGCCCCCGCTGGGCGCGTTTGCTGCCTGTCCGTCAATTTCTTGTTTTTCTGTTGTCATTCAATCACTTGCTGCGTTTTTGAGGTCTTTGGGTTCCCTCAATTGCCACCATGTTCCGTCATGTTCCCACGCCCCTCATGGGGATCAGAAGGGGATCGCCAAATCCTCTCTTCTGCTATGCTCCAGTTTACTCCCCCTTGAATTGAAAATTCCTTTCATGACAAGGGTTTGCGGCCGATGAAAAGTCCCCCGGCTGCGAAATTTCATGTCTTTCGGAGAGGATCGCCATGCGCATCGATCAAGACGGCCAGGCAGAGGCCGCCCAAGCGGAGGGAGCCGCCCCCAAGCGTGCCCCCGCGTGGCGCGCCGAGCTCAACGACAACTACTGCAAGCTTCGAAAGCTTGAATTGCCCCCCGTTGGCTACAACGACGAAGGCAAGTTGAAGTTCGCCAAAAATGCCGTCCCGAATCCCGAAAGCTACATCTTATGGGACACGAGCCGGGATGCCCCGCCGGGGTTCGGCTTGAAGGTGGCTGGCAAGAAGACCTACATCCTGCGCCGCAAGGTCATGGGGAAGTCCATGCTCTCCAAGGTCGGCAACCTCGCCGACTACGAAAGGATTCAGGACGCGCGGGCGCGGGCGGCGGAGCTCGCGTTGGCGATGGTGGCCACCGGACAAAACCCCAATGTGCTGGCCCGAGAGCAGAACGCGGCCGAAGTAACCTTGAAGCAGGCCATGCTCGCCTACCGCGAGCACCTGGTCGAGAGGACGCAGCGGCCGGCCCAGCCCGAGACCTTGAAGGTCTACGACCGGGTGATGAGGCGGCATGCGGAATGGAAATGGGCCGATCTCAAAGTCCGCGATATCAGCACCGACCAAATCAAAAAGAAGTTCAAGGAGACCCACCAGGCGACGCCCACCGCCACCGAGCAGGCGTTTCGCTGGCCCGCCCGCGCGATCAACTGGTATATCGAGAACGAGAAGATAAGGGCGCAGGCTCAAAGCCGCGAGCCCCACATCAAGGGCAATCCCTTCAATTTCTTGGCGATCAACAATTTCTACCGCAGCCAAGAGCAGATCGACGAGGCCCGCGAGGAGCAGGGCAAGCGCAACCCACTTCGGCCTACCCATGACCTCGGCCGGTTCTTGGAGGCCTGCTGGTCGAAGAAGGACATGAACGACAACATGACCGGCATCCACTACTTGATGCTGATGCTGCTCTGGGGCTGCCGCAAGAGCGAGCACGCCGGCCTTGTGTGGGGCGAGCTGCTGTCAGAAACCGGAGGTCCCGGCATTGGCCGACGCTCTACCAGCCATGTCTTCATGAAGGATCACCCCGACTGGGGGCCTTACGTCTTCTTCTACAAGACCAAGAACGGGCGCAGCCACCGCATGCCGCTGACTCCAATGGCGTTGGAGCTCTTGAAGCGCCGGCAAGTGGCGGCGGCCGAAGAGGCCGCGCGGCGAGGATTTGGCGGCAAGGCCCGCAACTTCGTCTTCCCCGCTCGCAGCCCGTTCTCGAAGACCGGCCACTACATGGACGCGACCGACTTGCTCGACGACATGCGCGAGGAGATCGGCGTCGAGAAGCTCAACCGGCACGACCTGCGCCGCTCGTTCGGCGCCGTGATGACCGCCATCGAAGTCCCCGAGGGGATCAAGAGCCGTTTTCTGAACCACGCCCGGACCAACGTGACGGAAACCTACACGGTGGCCGAATGGACGCTGCTGCGGGAGTGGATGATGAAGATCGAGCAGTCGATCATCGTCAAGGCTCCCAACATCTACAACTCGCTCAAGCCCGCCGACTGGCCGCCGATCCCGGCGCCTGAGCCCCATGTGTGCCGTCCACCCAAGCCTCGGACGGGCAGGCCGCGCAAGGATGCGGCCAAAGCCTCGCGGCCAGCGACGCCAGCAGAGGCGTAGCCGCCCGTCATCGCAGCAAAGGACGAGGCGTTAAAGGCTCTGGCTATGATCTAGCCAAATACCTTTTTGAGGTCGAGCTTTGCCAAAGAAGAATACTGTGCCCGAAGGAAAGGCGGTCCTGTGGGGCGTCTTGATGAACATGGAAGACGCTTTGCTGCGGCTCAACACGCTTCCCGATTCCACGACGCTGACCAGCAGCGAGGCGGCGCTGTTCCTGCGACAGTCGATCACTCAATTCGACCGCTTGCGAAAATCGGGCAAAGGACCGGCATACATGCAGGGGGGCTCTTACGGCGCCAAGGGCACCAACCAAGCCTGCACCTACCACGTCAAGGATTTGAAGGCTTGGCAGTCGGGCATCAAAGTCACCAGTCCGCTTGAGTCCGCGATCAGGAAGGGGCAGACCTTCACCTCGATTTTCGAGCTCGGCCAGCAGGAGGCGTTTTATGTCGATCCACATGGCAGTGTCGAAGCCATGTGCGAACGCACGCAAGTGCAGACGGTCATCGAGCGGTTGGGCCAGTGGGAAATCGTTTGGATGACTCCGGTCGAGGCGGCTTCGCGCGAGTGGTCGAGCCTGCCGGCGCACAAGTCCTTCGCGGCCGAGATTCAAACGGTGCTGAGCCAAGCAGCATCCAGCGTCGCAGCCGGACTAGAAGCCACCACCATAGGCGAGGGCATCGGCCATGTGGCCAAGAAAGCCGTGAGGCGCGATTCGCTCTAACTCGCCCCACAAATTCGCCGAACCGTGCTGGTGAATTTGAGCCCTGACGACTTGGGCTCTGGAGATGTCATGGCTTAGATGGGGCCGCCAGGCTTTGTCCAGCGATCCGCCTGGCCATGGGCTGGCGAGGTCGTCCTCGGCTTGCGCGCCGCGGCGCCAATGGACCGCGCCTCCTCGGAGCTCGCGCCGCGCGATGCCGCGTCGGCGCACTGCTGGCCAAACTCCCGAATCGTCAGCCATTCGAACTCCTCGCCGGCCTCGCCGGCAAGCTGCGCTGATATGAGATCGCGTGGGCGCCCGTCCGGTTGAATCGCGAAAGGCCATTGCTCCTTGGGGCCGGCGGCTCCGAGCCAGGTCTGGAATCCCAGCACCGCGCCCACCGCGCCGGGGTATTTGCGCGCGTCCTCTTGGTCGGCGACCTTCAAGCCGCGCGCGCGGGCGGTCTTGTCGATGTAGGCGAGCAAGTCGAAGGCCGTGTAGACAGGCGGCTTCTTGGCGATGAAGGGGATGGAGGCCAAGTCCAGCGGCGAGATCGGCTGGCTCTTGCTTTCCCAATCCCTACGCTTGTTTCGGGCCTCCAAGAGAGTGGAGGGGTCGCGCTGCAGCAGCACGCAGGCCGAGGCCACGGAGACCTCATAGCTCTCCTTCTCATCATCCGGGATCGAACGCAGCAGCGCCCTCATGGCGATTTGCGCCTTCATCCGCTCGATGTTGTCCGTGTGCTTGACCAAATTAGGCATCGTCTCCTCCTGCGCCCGATTTTAGGCGGCCAGCCATGGGCGGGCGGTCTTGGCGCATCGAGCTCTGCCGCGCCCATCGCCAGTTCAGCGCCACCAAACCAGGCCAAAAGAGGGATTGGCGGGGGAAGGCGCGCGCGCGGAGCCAAAACACCCCTTTATTCAGCCCCGAAACCTACCATCGCGTCCAACCCCTGGCGCTGTGCCGGGGGCAACCCAAAGGAGCTGAAATGAGCAAGAAGCAAACGAAGACGCGGGCCGCGAAGATGGTTGAAGAGCAGTCCGTCCAAACGGACGCGGACGCGTGTCGAATCCGCGTGCTTGTCTGCGACCCGGATGAGTGCGATGAGGACGGCGAGATCGTTCTGGCCACGATTCCCTTGGCTGATCTGCCACCCGAGTTGGCCGAGTTCTTTGCCGGCGTCTGGGACGAGCCACATGCCCCAGGCTCCGCACAGTTCCACTGATAGTAGGCCGGTGGACACCATTTTCGCGTCTCCCACGCACGGTCCGCCACCCCTTGGCGACGCGGCTCTGAACGCCGCCTAGCCCCGCAACCCCACAGCAGTCGGAAGAGCCCGGAGCCGGGTTCCGCCGCCGCATGTCCTAAACATCACTTCACCACCATTCTCAAAAGGAGCCCCAAATGGGAAAAGCATCTCGAATGAAACGACAAGACCGACTCGCCATGGCAGGCCGCCCCGGCTGGCATCAAGAGGCGAGCCGCCAGGCGCGGGAGCGTCGCCGCGAGCAAGTCGAGCGCCACAACGCCAATCTAGTGAAGGCCGGCCCTCACGCCTTGCCATTCACCGAAGAGGTGGTCGCGCTCATCGACAGCAATGGCCAACGCCATGTGGGCAAGAAGGCTGTGGGCGAGGTGTATGAGTCTTGGGTCCGCAACGAGATACTCAGGGACAGCACGGCGCATCTTGACGAGATCGCAAGCCTTGGCCCGTCCCTCCACACTTCGATCTGGGATGTGAAGATTGAGGTGGTCGATCTTGACGACAACAACACCAAGAGCCTGAGGGACCCTTTGGATGCCACGTTTCTCATGGACAAGCAGGCCAGCTTCCAGTGGTTCCTTGAATACGCCTTCCAATCCAAGCGAGGCTATTTGATTCTCCAAGAATTGTTCAAGCGCATGTTCCCCATGCTTGACGCCATGGTTGAAGGCTCGGTCCGGCTGAGGTCGGCAAGGCTGGTCACACGAAAGCTTGTCGAGATGTGGGTGGACATGAAGGAAGATTGCCTCACCGAGTTTCTTGAAGCCCTTCCCAAGCTCAGCCGGGTGGCCGGAGAGATTCTCAGGGACGTGCTGGCCCAAAGGGAGGCTCAGCAGCAGAGGTCTGAGTTGGAACGGGCAACTTCTGATTCACAGCCCATGCAAGCTCGAAAAGGATGGGCCACAGCACTCTAATCCCAGCGACCCAGTCAAAAGCCCGAGAGGAATTCCTCTCGGGCTTTTTTTTCGTCCCAAAGTTCATCGTCAGCAGGCGACGCCAGTGTCTGACTGCACGCCTTGCCAGTCGTAGGTGATCCAACTGCCCCATGACGCGCAGAAGCCGCCGATGGGAACCCCTGGAGTCGGCGCTGGCGGCGCGCCCACCGGCGGCCAGACGTTGCCGCAGTCGAACACGGAGGGTGGCGAGAAGGCCGACCAGCCGCTGTCGACAAGAGTTCCGCCGCCGTCGTAGAGCTGGCGGTTGCGCGAGGCGTCGTAGGTTCCGGTGCCCGACGGGCACGCGAGCGGCTCCAAGTCATACCAGGTGCCGCACATGCAGTTGAACCAGACCCCGGTGTAGACCGAGCACTGCTCGAAGGTGCTCCACGAGACGCCCACCCAAGCCACGCACGAGGGGCCGTAGGAGCTGTAATACACCGGAGCCGGCGGCGGCGGGGGAGGCGGCGGCGAGACGCATCCGCCAGCCGCGTTGCTGAAATACTGCGGATACGAGCACACCGGCGGCACACATTGGCCCGAGCCGTCGAGTTGCAGGGGGTAGGGGCAGGAGTTGTTGATCGCTCCGGGAGGGGCCGCGGTGCGCGCGCCCGGATCGGGAGGATTGCCCCACAGCACGCCGTGGTCCGGCAGCGGGGTGTTGGAGCCGCCCGCGTTGATGGGCGCCGGCGGCGGCGTGGGCGCGGGCGCCTGGCCCTGCGCCCCGACGGCGAACGAGGCGCACAGCGCCAAGGCCGGAATGAGTGTTGGGGCAAGGCGCCCCGGAATATTTCGTGAGCTTTGCACAGCCGCACTCCTCTTGATCTTCTTTGACCAAGTTAGCGCTCGTGGTTTGCGCGAGCCATACCGGCCGTCGTCCTGTGAAGAAAAAATGTGCACTGCGGCGTCCGACCGACGCCCCTGCCAGCGCGGGGCTTTCAATCGGTCTTCGGCTTTGAGAAGCTGGCGGAATGGCGGCTGGGCGCACTGAGCAACGAAGCGATGACAGGCTGCCTGGCGCGGCGCAGCCCAACGATGTCCAAGCGTTGCGGACAATGTTTGCTCTTCTTGGCGCGGACGTTGATGCCAAGGATGGTGGTGGCACCCCAGCAATCATTTGGGCAGCGTCCAACGGACAAGCAGAGTGCCTGTCGCTGTTGATCAGGGCCGGCGCGGATGTGAACGCCAGGAATGGCGCTGGGCAAACTGTGGCGACGGTGGCGGCCGAAATGGGGCGCGCCGAGTGCCTGTCGTTGTTGCGTGATGCTGGCGCAGACTTGCGGGCCAGGGACGCGGCTGGGTTGACGGTTGCAATGGTTGCAGCGCGCGGCGGGCATGTGGAGTGCCTGTCCATGGCGATGCAGTCCGGCGCCAACTTGGAGGAGGTGGACCGCGGCGGTTTTACCGCGGCAACCTGGGCGGCCCACAAGAACCAAGGGGAATGCCTGTCATTGCTGATCCAAGCTGGCGCCAACATGGATCACACGAACGATGATGGATGGACTCCCATGATGATGGCGGTGACCCACGGGAGGTCAGCAGCCTTGTCGGCGTTGATTCAAGGCGGAGCGAACTTGGACGCCCGGGACCCCTGGGAAAGGACGGCTGCGATATGGGCGGCCGCCTTGGCGGAGGCCGAATGCCTGTCGATGCTCATCCAGGCCGGCTGCAATTTGAATGCCAAGGACAGTGACGGGCTAACCGCAGCGATGTGCGCGGCTGCCGGTGGACACGGCGGCTGCCTCTCGGTGTTGATGGACGCCGGGGCGGACCTGAGGGTTAAGGCCAAGGACGGGCGGACAGCGGAGAAGCTTGCGGCAGCCAATGGCCGTGGGCACTGCGTTGCCGCCATCGTGGCTGAGCGTGAGCGGCGGGCTTTGTCTGCCCTGGTGGCCAAGCCGGTTCGAGGCAGGAGAGGACTGCGGATGTGACGACTTGGGCGGTCGGCTCACGCGCCGTGATGTGTTGACTTACGCTATTGACTCTGGGAATACACCCGACGCACCATAGGTATGCCATTCGTCATACATGCCGTGTGTGACGTTGTCGCGCGCCGAAGAGACGCGTCGAGGGTCAGATCGTGATGGCCCCGAGCTTCGCGGCCATCGAGCCATCCTCGTTTGATGCGAAGAATGAGCACTGCCAGGCGCGCGACTCTGTGGGACGCAGGACGATGAACATCGGGCGGCAGGCGTTGGCCGCCACTGCGCGAAACAGGTCGCTGTCGATCTCCAAGAGGCTGACCTGAGCTCGCGCGGGCAAACCGCGCCCGGCCGCGACCTGGACCTCGTCCACCACGGCGAGGGACGCGTCGAACTCAAGGCTTGCGAGCCGAGCTGTCGTCTTGCGAGTCCCGCTCCACTGGGCTCGGACGATGGCGGACTTGCGAAGGGCCAGGCCACGGCCGGTGAGCTCGGATGCGAGCCACTGGGCCAACCTGGGGGCTTCTTCGGCCTCGCCCGCCGCTTCCGGATCGTGGCCATCGGCCGGCATTGCCGACGCGGCGGCGATCAGGTCGAGGACGGCTTTGGAGTTGCGCGCCGACTCGCGGATCGCCTCTTCATGCCGGTCGGCGTCCTGGCGGCGCTCGGTCAGAAGCTGATCGACCACGATCTGCAGCTCGTCGAGGCGGGCAATGATGGGCTCGCTGTCGCTTGGCTCGGCCTGGGCCGCGCGGTCGATGGCCGACTCGATGGCGTCGGATGGGCTGGCGCCGCCGCCCAAGGCCGTGGCGATGGCGGCGAGCTTGGCCTTGCGCTTGGCCGAGAGCCGCAGCGTCACCGCGCCGCGCGTCCATGGGTCGCCGTTTTCCTTGTCTTCCTCGCGCGCCATCTCTTCTCCTGAATGCGGCCTGATGTCAGGCCCTGGCCGACGGCTGCGCCGCCCGGTCCGGCTTGCGCGCCATCATTCGGCCCATGATCGAGCGGGTGGCCGCGATGGCTCGCGCGGCCATGGCCGGCAGCGGCGCGCGCCTGATGTCAGGCGCTGCGGCGGCGACGGCCGACGGCTCATCTTCTGGCCTGATGTCAGGCGCGTCGTCGTAGTCCAGCGACGTGCCCTTGGCACGGCTTCGGCGCATGCGGGACGCGAGAGCGTCGATGGCGGCGTCGCGCGACTTGGGCTTGGCGTCGGCTTCGCGGTGCGACTCAGGGTCCACGAGGCCCAGAAGGGAGCTATTGACATAAAGGGTTGTAGAGAACCGCGAGCGGCTCGCCGCGACATACGACCATTCGCGGTCGGCCATCGTCGGATTGACCAAGACGTAGGCCGATGACAGCGTCTTGCCCTGGGCTTTGTGTGTGGTGAGCGCGGCGCCCAAGTCGAAGCGGCCGAATGACGCGGGGATGTGGACCAGCGACTCCCCGCGCTCGTTCGGAGCGTCGAGCTCGACGGCCAGCGTGGGGCCGCCCACGCGTTCAGTGTCGATGTCGCGGATCGTGCCAGTCATGCCATTGGCCACGCCAAGCGCCTTGTCATTGAGGGTGAAGACAAGCCGATCCCCTGGGGCGAAGCGCCTCATGTCTGTCGATTCGTCGCGGTGGACGATTTGGACTTCGATCTCGCGGGAGGCATCGACCACGCCGGCTTCGGTCAAGGCTTCGCGCGCGAGCCGGTTGAGCTCGGCGACCTCGGCACGGGTGCCGGCGACGATGGCCTTGTCGTGAAGGGGCGTCTTGTCCGCCGACCATGCCGAAATCAGCGCCGCATGGGTTTTGGCCTGGCCTGACATCAGCTTCAAGCGCCCGCGTCCGTCGAACAAATCCAGCGCGGCCTTGGCCTCGCCCTTGGCGAGGAGCTCGACCGCCTCGCGCATCCACTGAAAGTCGTAGCGGGCCTGCCAGCGGCCGAACGCGCGGGCGAGCTTGGCATCTTTGGAGCAAAGGGCCTCGATGGCGGGCAACCTGGCGTCTTCGGGGGCTGCGCGCAAGGCCTGCGCCTGGCTGGGCGTGAGGCCGCCGTCGCGGCGGGCGGCCCGCGCGTCGAGCCAGTCGAGCATGGGCTCAAAGTCGGTCCGTTGCCGCTGAATGTTCGAAATCTCGGCCTTCCCATGCTTGCGCATGAGCGAGCCGAAGATGCCGCCCGCGTCAATCGGTTGGAGTTGCTTGGGATCGCCCACGCTGACGAGCTTGCCGCCAGCGGTCAGGACTTGATCTTGGAGGAGCGCGAACTCGCGCGAGCCGACCATCCCTGCTTCGTCCAGCACCACCACGGACTTGGCGTGCAGATGCGCGCGGCCTTCGCGCAAGGACAGCAACAGGCTTGCAATCGTGCGCGAGGGGATGCCAGTCTCGCGTGAGAGGTTCTGCGAGGCGGCGGCAGACTGGCAGCACCCCAGCACCGAGAACCCGGCCGATTTGTAGGCTGTGCCGATGGCCTTGAGCATGGTCGTCTTGCCACTGCCGGCCCAGCCATCGACGAATGCATGTCGGCCCGTGTCGGTGGCAATGTGCAAGGCTGCGGTGCGCTGCTGGGCGAGCGACACCTCCACGCCGAGCTTGGCCCGCAGCTCAGCTTCGAGCCGGTCGAACTCCCGGTCAATCGCGCGGCGCGAAACGCGGTGCATGCCGTCCTCGCGGCCGGCATCCACCTTCGCGCTGATGGACGCTTCGAGGTCTTTGGTCGCGCGCGAGGTGAAGACCTGCGTCAGGTGCTCGGTGCGCCCAAGCTGGATGACGTGCTCGTGCGTCATAAAGATTTCGAGCTCGGCCAGGCAGCGCGCCGCGTCCCAGCGGCCCATGGCGCGCTCGCAGATCGCGGCCAGGGCTTCTTGCGCGGTCGCGCAGGACTGCGAGGCCATGAGGCCGTCGAGGAGCTCCGCGTGGTCGATGGCAAAGGGCGGATCGGCTGCGAGCTGCGCGGCGCGCATGGCAGCGACGGATTCCGGCGTGATGCCCAACTCTCCGGCCCGCTGCGCGAAGCCGGCCAGGAGGTCGCGCAGCGGCGGCTCGCTCTTGGCGGCGCGGGTGTTCAACGCCGCGATCTCGCGGGCGGCCGTGCCGTCGGCCTCGCTCATGCCGTGCTCGCGCATGTATTCGGCAATCTGGCGGCTGCGGGTCGAGAGGGCCTCGCGCTGCGCCTGGTCGATGCCCCGGATCGTGAAGTAGGGGCCGGCGGGCTCGACGTGAAAGCCCAGCCCTTTGAGCTTTGCCGCGAGCTCGACGCGGAACAGGATGCCGGTCGCCATCTTGCGCTCGAACTGGGGGCGGTGCTCGAGCGCGCTCCATTCCGGCGAGTCCCGCCGCTTGCCGACATTGAACATGAAGGCATGAACGTGGAGCTGGGGGTCCGTGATGGCCCGAGACGAGAAGTGGGTGTAGCAAGCGGCGACCGCTGCCTCGGCGACTTGCTTGATCCGCCCGCCATGCCCGTGGCGCGTCACCACCGCCGTCTCGGCGTAGGCCAAGGCGGTCCGCGCCGACTCTTGCAGGCACTCGATCAAGGCCTCTTGCGTGGCTTGCTCGGCGCCGGCAAAGACGGCGGAGAAGTCTTTTGGGGCGGAAAACGTCATGTCGAGGCCCATGACGTGGCCGTCGCCCGCGCCTTTGACGAGTGGGGCTCCGGTGACAGGGTGAAATCCCCGCGCGAGGCGCTCAACCTGCTCGGCTTCGGCGATGTCGTCCAAGCCCAGCAGGGCAGGCCCCTTGCAGGCCCAGAAGGGCGGCGGGCCTTCGAGGCTGTCCTTGCCGCGCGCGTAGTCGTCAAAGTCGCCGCGCTCGCGCGTGGTCGGCCTATTCGGCCCACCAAGGTAATGCAGGTATCCCTTGCCATCCGACGAGCCCGATGCTCGGTTGCTTGCGGCGTTGATCTTGGTGATCGAAAGCATGGCGTGTCCCTCCCGTCCATATGCGGGCGAGGCCATGATTTCGCCGCCGGAAGCGGCGCCACCGGGCTGAACGCCACCTGTGGCAGATGGGAGGGCGTCCAAGCCAGACATGCAAAAGGCGCCGTTGCGCGTGTGCCCTGGCCTGCGCAGGTTGATCTTTGCGTGCCAGCGCGCGAAAACATCCCGAGGAGGGCTCAGGATGGACAAGAAGCGAGTGGGGCATTGGTCAGCGTTGTTCGGCGGACCCAAGCCATTTGAATACGAGATCAAGCGCGCCAAAGACTTCGACGCCAAGTGGAGCAGGCATCCGAGCTTGCTCGGCAATGGCCATCGAGGCCACACCGAGGTTGACTTCAACGGCATTCCTGGCTGGCTCCAGCCGCTTTGGGGCTCAGATGGCGAGTGGCTCTACATCCGCAGGCCAGAGGGAGTTTGGCGGACGCGAATTCCAGCAGGGCTTCCGGCGGACTCATCAGTCATCTTTGTCCAAAAGAAGGTCGGCGTGTCTGGCGATGACGGTCGGATGGTCATGGGCTTTGACATGGAGCCGACAGGGGGATGGATGGATGGGTTTCAACAGCCATGCGCGCCCGCGGACATTGATGCGCGGAGAGATCAAGGGCGCGACCGCCAAGGTGTCGAAGTGGACTTCTACGCTCCTCCGTTGATCAATGTCGTCGCAAGCGCGGATCGGTTGGTGGTTGCTGTCGATGACCTTTTTAGCCAGCCACCACGGTTCAATGTGGAGATGGACTGGCTGGTCGCGACCGACTCGAGGTCTGGTCGGCGTTGCGCGTTTCCGCTCTCAGGACAGGGGCACGAGCCGGCCAAAAAGGCTCTGAACGAAGGCTACTTGTGGCTGAGGTTCGAGGGTGAATTTCTTGATCCGTTTGAAGTAAAGGTTACTTGCGCATCTTCTTCATGAACGAATCGAAAGCGTGTCGAACCCCATCTGGCGACAGGCGCTCTGAGATGGTGGCTTTTGGCAGTGTGCCCTGCACGGCGACTTGGCCAAAAGACATTGCGACGGGCAACGCGAGTGACAAGGCATCGCTCTGGATGATCGGGTCGATGGTTGGCGCGGTGGCCAAGATTTCTACGCTTCGAGAAGCTGTCGCCTGAACGATGTCGTCATACGATGCCAGATTCAGGAGGTTCCCCATTTCCGAACCAATCTGATATTCCGCGAGCTTGGCCTCGTCTTTGATGCGCAAGGCCAAGAGGGCTTGCTCAATTGCTGCGGTGTTGATGCCTGCCTGTCTCATCCAGTGCAGTGCCAGAAGATCAGCGCAAAGTTCGGAAGATACGTCTTGCGCTCGCGCGACTTCGACGGGCATCAATGAGTAAATTTTGGACGGTTCGCGCGCGTATCCGCCCTGATACTTTCGAGCGCAAAGGCGCAGCAGATCGTTGTGTTGACGAGAGAAGGAAGGGCGGATCGCCCAACTAAACCGCGAGTTGGCTTCGTAGAAAGTAACGCCTTGGCTGCTGAGCCGCTGTGGCTCGTCCACATGGAAAAGCTCGTGGGCAAGGCAGCAGAGCATCGCGTGCTCAGGTGGCGCGCCAAGCGCCGCAAGTTGTCCGACGCAGCCGGCCCCTGTGAGGGCTTGAGATCCAACAATGACTTGCGTGGGTCCAAAAGAGAACGCCAAATCACCGCGGTCAGAACGCGTGGGCCTCGCAATGAATCCCAATCCGGTCTCGACTCGAATGTAGATGTCTTGCCGCTGCGGGATATATAGGGGCTCGAAAGCCTTGACTCCATTCAGTGTTGCGACGGCGTCGGCCAGCATCCCTTTCAACACGGGGCCAGCTTTGGAATCGTCAATCACGCGCAGCGCCACTTGCAGTCTCCTTGCCTTCATTCTCCCCGATGCGCTCTCGAAGCATTAGGCCGTTGGTCCGCTTGGCCCAGATGCAAATAGGGCGTCGTAGTCGTCCCCAACCTGCGATGCGTCTGGTGTGTCGCTGCCGTGCTGATCCAACGCGGCGTCGATGGCGGCGCCAAGGAATGTGGCAAGCGATTGGGCGCGGGCAATCCGCGCCTGTTCGACAGCCGCGCTGCGCGGCAGCATGGCGTCGAGCATGGGGACGACGTGGAGAGCCACGAATGCCGAGCGGCTTAGTCCAGTGGCGCGGCATGCGTCGTCGAGCCGCTCCACGCAGCCCTTTTCGAGCCTCAGCGTGACGCTGTCGCGCCTGAGCTTTCGCGCGAGATGCTCTCGCCGATTGCGATCTCGCTTTCTGGCCTTGCGCTTGTCCGCCTCTTCGTCGTCTGGAATCACTGCGCAGCCCTCCGCGGCATATGCGGACGGCGGCCCCATCTCGCCGCGGCGAGCGGCGCCGTCCATCTGGTGGAGGCGGCGGAGGCGATGGCAATGCGCAGCCGCGTGCGCATATTGAGCGACGGCGGCGCGCGCCAGTCTCTCCGGTCGATGAAATGCCCAAGGGTTGGAGCGAGGCTACTTGGAGCGAGTCTTCCGAGATGTCAGCGCGCCTTGAAGCTTTTCAAGCAAGATGAAGATGATCGCGGCGAGAGCAGTGAGCGCAAATGAGAGCAGCCGCGAATGATCGCGCCACGCCAGGGCGTCGGCCACCAATGTCGTTGTCGTGGCCCCCATTACGGCGAAGATGATGATCGATGGCCAGCTGATGCCATCGCCGCTGTAGATAAGGCGATAGGCTCCGGCCACCGAAACGCTCAGCAGAATGAAGCCAAACAGGCATGTCAAGAAGGCCTGGGGGCGAAATTTCATGAGGATGCTGTTCAACTGCTGGTTCCGCTCTTCGAGCATGTGGGTGGCGCGTTTCACGCTGGCGGCATCGACTCCATGCGTGGCTATGGCAATGTCCTCTCCATCGCCGATGAAGTTGAACAGCGAGCCCTTCGCGATATAGCCCACGACCGTGCCAGCCTGTTGCCAACAGAACGTTGGAGCGAGGCTACTTGGCGCGAGGCTTCCGAGATGTCAGGTTGCCCCGAAGCTTTTCAAGCAAGATAAAGATGATCGCGGCGAGGGCAGTGAGCGCAAATGAGAGCAGCAGCCAATGGTCGATCCACGCCAGGGCGTCGGCCAGCAGCGTCGTTGCCGTGGCCCCCATGACGGCGAAGATGATGATCGATGGCCAGCCAATGCCGTCGCCTCGGTAGATAAGGCGATAGGCTCCGGCCACCGAGGCGCTCAGCAGGATGAAACCAAACAGGCATGTCAAGAAGGCCGTGGGGCGAAATTCCATGATTCTGCGGTTCAACTGCGAGGTCCATTCTTCGAGCGGTTGGGTGGCGCGGCTAGCGCTGGCGGCATCGGCTCCATGCGTGGCGATGCCAATGATTTGCCCCACGCCTATATAACTGAACAGCGAGCCATTCTTGACATAGCCCACGACCGTGGCGGGCTCGGCTGGAACGATGGAGAACGAGATGCGTTTGTCGCCGATATGCGGGGCGTCCATGCTGCCCAAGCCTAAATAGTATTCCTGCCCCACGAGGCGAAAGCCGTGCTGTGTCTGCGGCAATGAAGGGTCGAGCGCTAGCGGCACGAAGTTGGTCAGCCGCGAGGCGATGCTCTCGCTGCCCTGGCCAATCTTGTAGGCGCCGAGCATCGCCTCAGGATTCTCGAATGTGAAGCTTTTGGATTCGGAAGGGTGCTTGTATCCAGCGGGCAAGCCATCCGGCCCCAGGCCACCAAATTGACGGATGGCCGGGCGGTTCTTAGCGGAGGTATAGGGATTTTTGTGGCCTTGGGGCTCTTGAAATTCCGCCGAGTCGATGAGTTTTTCAGACCACTTCATGGAGTAGGCGAACCTGTGTGCTTTTCCGTCGGCTCCGACCTTTGATTCGCCGAGGTCTTCCTCGACCCACTGATACGTCTTGACCGTTCGCGACAGCCGCAGGGCATTGGCCGATCCCACGTCGAAAACGTCATCCACGAGCCCCTTGCCCGCCGAGGTCGGGCCGGACATTCGGACAAGCCTGCCATCCAAGGCGTGGTCGATGGCGCGGCTTTGCGCCTCGGACACGACTGCCAAGTTTTTGGTCAGGGTGTGGTGCTCGGCGAAGCGAATCTCCTTGTCGTATGTGATGTAGGCGGAGTAGATCAATATCGGCAGGCCAACAAGCAGCCCGAGAAGCGCGCCGGTCCCGCGCAGGCGGCGGATGAGCAGCGATTCCGGCTTTGCACCCCTTGTCTTCGCGACGCTTTTCTTGTCCATGCCGGTCTTTGCCCATCGGGAACCATGCGCGGGTCGAGCGCGATGGCTTTGGAGCATCTAACCAAACGCCAGGGCGAATGCAAGCCAACGCCGCGACTCATCGGCGAGCCTGTTTGCGCGCCCAGCGTTGTGGCGATGCGTAGCGCGCTTGGCGCCGAGCTGTCGCGTCCATTGACTTTCAGGGGTCGATTTGCGAGAAGAAAAAGCAAATTGAGGGAGCGGCGTATGGCGAAGCCAGCGAGCGGGGTTGGCGCCAGCGGGGCCGGGGCGGGAGATGCGGTTGGCGGACGATCCCGAGGGGGGCGCAAGCCCATTCGTCCCGAGGAGCGCCTGACCTCAGACTGCTACGTGATCGCCACGCTGGCGCCGGAATCGCGCGCCGCGTTCGACGAGCTCCTCACGCGCGAGAGGCTCCAAATGTCCACGCTGATCAGGGCATGGATCGCGGACTTCGTGGCGGACAGGCCGCATCGCCTGCCGGTGGCCGAATACGGCGCCCCGTGGCCGGGCCAGTCGAGCCACCCGCCCACGAGCCGGTTCTCGTTCAACATCTTAAAGCCAGAGAGCGACGCGTTCAAGGCAAAGTGCAAGGCAATGGGCGCGCCGCAGACTGTCGTGGTGCGCGCATGGGTCGAGGCGTTCATCGACAGCCGCCGCAGGAAGGGCGCGCTTCGCGCGCCGGCGGCGTCGCCGACCAACGAGCCACTCTCAAAGCTCCAACTCACAGTCTCAGCCCCGCTCAAGGCTGAGTTTGTGGAGAGGTGCCGGGTGGATGGCCTGGTTCCATCGTCGGTCACCGGCGGTTGGCTCGAAGCGTTCGCCAAGGGCGACGGCGAGTGTCTGCCGCCCTTGGCGGCGCTGCTGCGCTCGGAAGCGGCGGCAGCGGTGCTGCGCTCCATAGACCCAAGAAGGGGCTCGGAGCGCCAAGGCGCCCGCGTGAAATTGCAAGTGCGCATTCAGCGCTCGATTTGGGATGCGGCGCGGGCGGGCGCGGAAATGCAGGGGCGCGAGCTCCATGCCCTCATGTCCCTGTGGATGGCGGCTTTCATCCATGCTCAGGGACGCCCGGCGATGGCCGGAGGCGCGGCGCGCAAAACGGCAGGCAAGCCGCTGTTCAATGAGCACGTTGGCGTGGCTGCGCCACGTCCAGGCGCCGCAGATGGCGGGGCCATGCGGCCTGGCGCGCATTCCGTGGCCACAGGCCCGGCGGGGAAGGCAACCTTGAACGTTGCGATCCCGCGGGCGCTCAGGGAGGCGTTCGAGGCTCGCTGCGCGATGGAGGGCCGAACCAAGTCCAGGGTGGTCGCGGCATGGCTCAGGGCGTTCAACTCGGGCGACCACGCGGGCCTTCCCAAAATCAAGGGAGGCGTGGTCGCGTTGTCGAGGCCTGGCGAGGTGGAGTTTGATGCGCAGGTCAGCGCGCTGGTGCCCAAGGCCGACCTCCAGCCGTTCATTGAGGGGGCCATTGCCCAAGGCAGCGATGCGTCGAAGATGCTGCGGCAGTGGATTGAGGCGTTCGTCGGCGCCGACATGCTGTCGGACTTGGGGGCGCAGGCCAAGCGTTCGGCTCTCCAAGTCGTTGGCCGCCACAAAGTCCGCAGAGTCAGGCGCGTGGGCTCTCCGCCGCGCCAAGTGGAGGTGGTGGCCGGCACTCCAAAAGGAAAGCCGGATCATGCCAATTGCACGGTTCAGGTCCGCCTGCCGCCTGCGGTCGCCAACGCCTGGCGCGCAAAGACCGCAGCCGAGGGCGAGGGGCTCAGCGAGCGGGCTCGCCGATGGATCGAGGCCTTCATCAAAGATGGCGGGTCCGTTCGCATGTCGATTCAGCGGGACCAGCGCGACAGTCCACCGCTGGGCGTGAACATGAAGGTAGGGTTGCGCAAACGGTTCCAGGCCAAGTGCGCGGACCTCTCCACCGACCCGGCCAAGATGCTCAGGGCGTGGATCGAGGCCGACTTGGACGGGGAGTCCGCGTGGTGTGCCCCGGCGCGCAAAACCAAGGAGCAGAAGGAATGAGAACCATAAACCAGGCAGGCGAAGAGTTGCTGTCAGCCGCGCGCATTGGCAATGCGGATAGTGTGAAACAAGCGCTCACTGCCGGAGCCAATGTCAACCATCAAGACGCCAAAGGCATGACCGCGACGATATGGGCAGTGATTGCGGGAAGCGAAGATTGCCTCACGGCGCTGATCAATGCAGGCGCAGACCTCAACGCGATAGACGAGCATGGCGATTCAGCTTTGGTCAAAGCAGTGAGCCTTCAAGTGCCGAAGCTCGCAAAACTGTTGATTGACGCAGGATGCGATGTCGATGCGAAAACCTCAGACGGCATCTCAGTTCTCATGCTCTCGGTTGTGAATCAATACGCTGACATTCTGGCTTTGCTGATAAGTGGCGGAGCGAAGCTCGATGTCTATAACTCCCAGGGCAGAACTGCCGCCATGCAGGCATCAACGCAAGATGACACGCGGTGTCTTTCCCAGTTGATCCAAGGCGGAGCCGACATCGACCTGCAATGTTCCCAGGGCATGACTGCCGCGATGCATGCGGTGTCGTTTCGGCGAAAGAAGAGCTTGTCGATGTTGGTTGATGCGAATGCCGACTTGTCAATGATCGATTCGCAGGGCTTTGACGTGACCAAACTTGCCGCCTCGTTTGGCGACGGCCCGTATGCCGCGTGGGTGCAGTCGCTCGTAGACCTGCAAGCCGTGAACTCAGCGTCTGGCGGCAGGACCCGCGAAAGCGCTCCAGCAAAGCGGCTTTGACCAGCGTCTCGTGCAATCCATCGAAAGCGGGCCGAGCGCTCGATTTGCTCGCCTGACCCAGCCAAGATGCTTCGAGCATGGATCGAGGCGGACTTGGCAAGTGACCCAAGCCAGCAGCGGCAGCCAACTTGACGGCACATCGAGGCAGCCAGGGCAGCGGGCTCCTGTCGGCGGCTTTGCTGGCGTGGACGTTGTGGACGGAGGGCCAGCATGCGCAAAACCGCCCGATTTCACGATGTGGCATGTCCGATTTGGTTGCGCTAGACTGGAGTGGCAGTCAGAAATTCGTCGATATATGCCTATAGGGAGCAATTTCCATGGCCGGAGACCAAGCACGACAACTAGGGCAGGCGCTTCTCAACTCTGAGCTTTACAACGGGTTAGCGGCGAAGGATGCCGAGAACCATGCGATCCGCATGGCGCAGATTCGTGCCGGCTCGCCCGCGGTGGACAGCGACAAGGTTGACGAGCTAGAGGCAGAGGTCAAGCGGCTCAGAAGCAGCTTGGAAAATTCCCGCATCGTGGCGCAGCAAGCCCAGGTGAAAGCCAATGGATTTCAGGCCGCGATCACTGAGAAGGATGCCCTGATCCTTGAATGGATGCACTCCAACGAAGCATTCAAGCGATTGGCCCGTCAGTATGGGAAGAAGCTCGGCGTCACAGACGAGCAGCGTCAAAATGATTTCGACAATCAAGTTCTTGACGTTGCAGAGGAAGACCCGAAATTTCAAAAAACAGAGCTTGCCCAAACTAAGAAAAAGAACGCTGGAACGTCAGCTAGTCGCTGAGCGTGTGGATAAGACAAGGGCCGCAATTGCGGCCCTT
>Ga0187842_1000042_pt1 | contig 65437 bp, 59 predicted proteins | sample SpaLakP09_SKY_41_FD_134514 | JGI IMG/M metagenome (GOLD analysis project Ga0187842, IMG submission 134514) | Oligotrophic lake water microbial communities from Sparkling Lake, Wisconsin, USA - SP09_SKY_41 | ecosystem: Environmental > Aquatic > Freshwater > Lake | place: USA: Sparkling Lake... | reverse complement strand
TCGCGTCGACGCGACCACGCCGGTCCGGGTCACCTCGCGCGCCCAGCTGGAGCCGCAGGGCATCACCGGCCTGAACTATATCCAGATCACCGCCGGTAATCCGCAGAGCGCCATCCTCAAGGATCAGTATCCGGACAATGTGGTGCCTGTGATCCAGAGCCAGCCGTCGCCGATCGCCGAGCTGCTCAGCGGTTCAGGCACGGTGCTGGCCCAGACGGTGGACGCCTTGAGCCGGATCAACCGGGTGCTGTCGGACGACAATGTCCGCTCCTTCTCGACCAGTCTGAAGAACGTCGAGGCCCTGACGACCGAGCTGGAAGCCCGCAAGGGCATGCTGGAGCAGCTGGAACAGGCACTGACCAAGGCCAATGCCGCGGTGGGTGAGTTCGAGGCCCTGGCGGCCAGCACCCGCGGGATCATCGAGGGCGACGGGCGCGAGGCCGTGGCCAACATCAATGCCGCCGCCGAAGAGGCGCGCGCGGCGGTGGCCTCGATCAACCGCACTGCGACCAATGTCGAGGCACCGCTGAACGAGTTCGCCACCACCGGCCTGCCGCAACTGCAGCAGTCGATCCAGGGACTGGAAGACGCCACCCGGTCACTCGAGGGACTGATCGACGAGGTCCGGTCCAGCCCGCGTGATTTCATCAGCCGCCCGCCGACCAAGGAACTGGAGGTCCAACCTTGACCCGCTTCTCGCTGATCCGCCCGCTTGCGGCGACCGTGGCCATGATGGCGCTTTCGGCCTGCGCCCTGCTGTCGACGCCCGACCCGGTGCAGACCTACCGGTTCGGAGGCGGTGCCGCCGCCACCTCCGCCGCCGTGGTCGCCAGCCCGGTTCAGGTCACCCTGCGCCGGGTCGAGTTCCCCGAGGCTGTCGAGGGCGACAAGCTGCTCGGCGTCACCGGGACCGAGGCCGCCTATATCGCCGGCGCCCGATGGGTCTCGCCGGCGTCGGACCTCTATATGGAGAGCATCGAGAACGCCTTCGCCGCCCAGGCGACGCGCGTGCGCCTGATCGGTGCGCGCGAGCTGACCCGGGGCCAGCGGTCGCTCGACATCGACATCCGGTCGTTCGAGGCCCGCTATGATGCGCCCGGTCTGGCACCCACCATCGTGGTGACGGCTCGCGCCCGCATGCTCGTCCTGCCAGAGCGAACGGTCTCTGCGGAACGGGTGTTCACTGTGGAGCAGCCGGCGACCGCCAATCGGGTTTCCTCGATCGTTGAGGCCTTCGATCTGGCGACGCGGGATATCAATACGCAGATCGTCGCCTGGACCGACGCCAGCGCGGGCTGATCAGAGCGGCCTGAATCAAAGTGGGCGGCGCAGGTCCGCCATCCGGCTTTCGACCTCGGCGCGGCGGCTGCGGGACGCGGTCAGTTCGGCCAGGGCCCGGTCGAAGCGCGCCTTCAGGTCCGCGCGCACCTTGCCCATCCGGTCGCGGTCGGGGCGGACGGTCTTCGGCCGTTTGGCATTGAGCCCGAGCGCGTCCTTCCAGTCATCGCGCCATGCGGTGACACCGTCGGCGCAGGCCTTGAGCGCCTCGGCTGCGCGGGCGTCCGCGTTCTGGGCGCTGCGGATCAGCGGCAGGGATTGCAAGGCGGCGGCGCGGCAAGCGTCCAGCGTGGCGCGCCGCGCGACCAGCGGATGCGGCACCTCGCCCTCTGCGGGGGCATGACCGCCCAGCCGGGCTGCGGCCGCGGCGAGGTGGGCGTCAAGGTCGGCGAGCGCGTCCCGGATCTCGATCCAGGCCTTGTCGAGCGCGCCTGAGCGCTGGGCGGCGCCTTCGACCCGGCCCGCAAGTTCTTTCGCGGTTTCGGTCAGCCCGGCGGCGGCCCGGCTCCAGGTCTCCCGGAAGCGTTTCAACCTTCCTCCCCGGCTGTCGAACAGGCCGGCGAGCCCGTGACGGGGCTCCAGCGCGCCCGGGTCCAGACCCTCCAGCACCGAACGGGCGTGGGTCAGCTGGGCCGAGGCCTCGGTCAGATCGCCGGTCCGGGCGGCGGCGAGGGCGCGTTCGATGCGCTCGACCGCGGCAAGCCTCGCGGGCTCGGCGAACGTCTCCACCTGCGCATCATCCCAGGCGGCGTCGATTTCTGCGACGCGCGCCGTGTCAGGCGCAGGCCAGTTGCCCTGCCAGCGATAGGCGCCGTCGGCCATCACACTCACTCCACCCCTCCGGTTCTGCGACCGGTGAAAGAGTATGACTACGACTTCGCCCCGGCGGCAACGGTACAGGTTGTCCCGGTTGTATGGCGGGCCGACGCGGGCCCGGATTGCCCCGTCCGGGACCGGATGTTAGGCCGGTCAGCCGACTGTCTCGAGGGAACCCTGTTGGACGTTCAGCTGCACCGTCGGAGGGTCCTCGCCGGCCTGGGCTATGTCGGCCTTGCGGGCTGCGCCTCGGCCCCGGCGCGTCTCGCGACGACCACCCGGCCTGTCTTCCAGCGCCAGACCTTCGCGCCGCTGCTGACCGACCCGGGCCGGCTCAGCCGCATCACCGTCTGCACCCGACCGTTCCGGGCGCAGGGACCGCGCATCGAGGTGGAGACGGTCGGCGACAAGCGGGTGGTTCACAACTACGGCCACGGCGGATCGGGCTGGTCCCTGGCCTGGGGGTCGGCCGCGGCCGCGCGCGATCTGGCGCTGGCCGGCGGGCAGCGGGACGTGGCGGTCATCGGCTGCGGCGCGCTCGGCCTCACGGCGGCGCTTCAGATCCTGAGGGCCGGCGTGCGGGTCACCATCCTTGCCGCAGAGCGCACGCCCTACACCCGGTCCGCCCGGGCCACCGGCGTCTGGTCGCCGGACTCGCGGATCGCGGCGGAGGCCTCGGTCTCGGCTGACTTTCCGGCGCGCTGGGAGGCGATGGCGCGGCGCTCGTGGTTGGATCACCACGCCTTCGTCGGCCTCGACGGTGACCCCGTCCGTTTCATCGATCAGTACAATCTGTCGGCCAAGCGGGGCGGCAACGGTGCGGTCGGGCCGGAGCCGACGCCGGGACGGGTCGGCTTCGCCCGCTACGGGGACCGGCTGGCCGACCTGGTCCCCCACGCACGCGAACTGGGGCGGGGCGAGCATCCGTTCCCGGTGGCCTCCGCACGGGTAGTCCCGCAGATGACCTTCAATGTGGCGGAGTACGCGCGGCAACTGACCGAGGCCTTCCTGATGGAGGGCGGGCGGATCGTGCAGCAGGTGTTCCACCAGCCGTCAGAACTGGCGAACCTGGCCGAGCCGGTGGTCGTCAATTGCACCGGCTATGGCGCGCGCGCCCTGTTCGGGGACGAGAGCGTCGTCCCGGTCCGGGGTCAGATCGCCTGGCTGACGCCGCAGCCCGAGCTGACCTACGCCGTCAATTTCCGGGCGATCAGCATGGTGCCGCGCCACGACGGCATCGTCATCCAGGCCAATGGCGCGAGCCAGATGGTCGGCTATGGCGTCGAGGACGAGACGCCCGACCGCGCCGAGGCGGGACAGGCGCTGGCGGCGCTCGCGACGCTGTACGCGAGCGCCTGAGGCCGGTCAGGCCAGTCCGGGCGCGATCGTGTAGGTCGCCTCGGTCTTGCTCGCGACCTCTTCAAGGGTGACGCCCTCGGCCAGTTCGATCAGCTCCAGCCCGGTCCCGTCCGGCTTCACATCGAAGACGCACAGGTCGGTGATGACGCGGCTGACGACGCCCGTGCCGGTCAGGGGCAGGGTGCAGGCCTTCAGCACCTTGGACTGGCCGTGCTTGTTGGCGTGATCCATGACCACGACCACCCGCTTGACGCCGGCGACCAGGTCCATGGCGCCGCCCATGCCCTTCACCAGCTTGCCGGGGATCATCCAGTTGGCGATGTCGCCGTTCTCGGCGACTTCCATGGCTCCAAGGATGGACAGGTTGATGTGGCCGCCGCGGATCATGGCGAAACTGTCGGCCGAGCTGAAATAGCTGCTCTCCGAAATCTCGGTGATGGTCTGCTTGCCGGCATTGATCAGGTCGGCATCGACCTCGTCCTCATAAGGGAAGGGGCCCATGCCGAGCATGCCGTTCTCGGACTGGAGGGTGACCTCCATCCCGTGCGGAATGTAGTTGGCCACCAGGGTCGGGATGCCGATCCCCAGGTTCACATAGAAGCCGTCCTGCAGCTCGTGGGCGGCGCGGGCGGCGAGTTGTTCGCGGGTGCGGGCCATCAGGCGGGTTCCTCGGCGGGGGGCGCGGTTACGGGGGCGGGGACCGGTTGGGCAGCTGCGGCGGCGGGAGCCTCCGCCGCTTCGCGACCGCGGATCGCGTCCTCGATGTCATCGCTGAGCGAGCAGGTGTTCAGCATGATGATGAACAGGAAGATCACGCCCCAGGTCAGCTTGTCGCTGATGCTCTTCAGTAGTTTGAACTTCTCGTTCTCGTCCATCACGCGGTCTCCCTCAGTTTGGGGCCGTATGTCTTGGCCATCATGGTCAGAACAGAGCTCACCCGGCGCGAGCGGGTCTCAAGACTCTTCGCATCATCGATGTGGGTCGCGTACCGCGACTGGCATGACGGCCGTGCGATGTCCCACAGCGCCTTGAGCCGAGGGTCGCCCTGGATGGCACCCGCCAGTTCTTCCGGAACCGGCTCGCCCTTCTTGGTCTGGAATGCCCCCATCACGCTGACTCGCGCTGGCGGACCGTCCGCTGTTCGATGCGCTTCTCGGGCACGGTCAGGACGATGCGGTCGACATAGATGCCGGGGGTGTGGATCTGGTCCGGGTCCATCGAGCCGGTCGGGACGATGTGCTCGACCTCGACGACGGTGACCTTGCCGGCCGTGGCCATCATCGGGTTGAAGTTGCGGGCGGTCTTGCGGAACTGGAGATTGCCGCGGCCGTCGGCCTTCCAGGCCTTGACGATCGACAGGTCGGCGATGAGGCCGGTCTCCATGACATAGTCACGGCCGTTGAAGTTGCGGACTTCCTTGCCCTCGGCAACCAGGGTTCCGACGCCTGTGGCGGTGAAGAAGGCCGGGATGCCCGCGCCGCCGGCGCGGATGCGCTCGGCCAGGGTGCCCTGCGGGTTGAACTCCAGCTGTAGCTCGCCGGCCAGATACTGGCGCTCGAACTCCTTGTTCTCGCCCACGTAGGACGAGATCATTTTGGCGATCTGGCGGGTCTCCAGCAGCTGGCCGAGGCCGAAACCATCCACGCCGGCGTTGTTGGAGATGACGGTCAGGCCCTTCGTCCCGCTGTCGCGCAGGGCGGCGATCAGGTGCTCGGGAATACCGCACAGACCGAAGCCTCCGGACATGACGGTCATGCCGTCGAAGGTCAGGCCCTCAAGGGCGGACGCCGCGTCGGGGAAGATTTTCCGCATCGCTTCCTCATATTTTCACCACCTGATGAATATTGGCGGCGCTTGTCCGTCCCTAACGCGGCGCTGCGACACGGGCAAGGCGAGCCGCAAAAAACACCGTCCCAAGGGTGTGCTGATTCAGGCCCGGACCGACCCTTCGGTCACCGGCTGATCTGGCGGCGCGCCGCGATGGCGATAGCGGGCACCCTTGAGCATCATCTTCGCCGCCTCCCAGTGGATGCCCCAGGTGACTTTCCACGTGAGCAGGGGGTGGGTCAGGAAGGCACGCAGCAACTGGCCGTCGGTCAGGGGCCTGCGCTGGCCGGCGAAGCTGGCGGTCAGGATCGGCGTATCGCCCCGACGTACCGCCACCACGACGGACACGGCCTCGCCGGGCGGGCGGACGGTGAAGTCGTAGGTCAGATCGCGGTCCATGAAGGGCGAGACGAACAACTGCTTGTCCACTGTCTGGCGCACCGGGCCGGTCCGGTCTGCCGGAACCGCGACGAGGTAGCTGTGGCGCTCATGGAAGGTGTTGGTGACCTCATAGAGCAGGGCCGCCAGGGCACCGTCGGGCGTGTGGCAGAAGAAGACGCTGATCGGGTTGAAGCCGTAGCCAAGGATGCGCGGCATGGTCAGCAGGCGGATCGGTCCGCCCGCGATGTCGATGCCCGCTTCCGCCAGATGGCCCTCGACCTGGGCGCGCAGGGGGCGGCCGGAGCGGTCGCCATGATCGGCGGTGCGCAGGGTGATCAGGCCGAAACGTGCGCGGCCGAGCAGGTGAAGACGCGCTTGCAGCCCGTCCAGCTCATCCAGATCGGCCAGCACCATCCAGAGGCGATAGCGCAGCCGGTGGGCGAAGGTCCGCGACCGCTGATGCACGACCTCGCCGACATAGAGGGCCGACGGCGAGGCGATGGCTGACGTCGTGGTCACGCCGCCTCGGTCATCCGGTTTGCATCACCGGTCGCGCGCACCTGGATCCGGCCGCTCTCGTTCTCGACCGACCACGGCCGGCGCACGCCGCCCAGCTGTTCGGCCACGGCCAGGCCGGCCTGCAGCCCGTCCTCGTGGAAGCCCGAACCGAACCAGGCCCCCGCGAACCAGACATTGCGGCGGCCCTGCAACGACCAGAGTTCGGACTGGGCAGCCACCGCCGCCCGGTCGAACACGGGATGCTCATAGTCCCACTCGCCGATGACCAGCGCCGGATCGGGTGCCTTGGCCGGATTCAGGCTGACGAACAGGGGTGGGCCGGGCAGGGACTGGAGCTCGTTCATCCAGTAGGTCACCCCGCCTTCGCCCGCGCGCTCCGAATAGCCCATATGGGTCCAGGCGGCCCAGGCCTTGCGGCGCTTGGGCATCAGCGAGGTGTCGCGATGGAGGATCACCTTGTTGGGCCGGTAGGCGATCGCGCCCAGCAGGCGGCGATCATCGGCCGAGGGCGCTTCCAGCAGTTTCAGGGCCTGATCGGAATGGGTCGCCAGGACCACGGCGTCGAACCGTTCGATCCGACCGTCCTCGAACCGCAGCGCGGCGCCGTCCAGGCCGCGGAGCACGCCGGTGATGCCGGCCTTGGTGACGACCTGACCCCGGAAGGCGTCCGCCAGCCGGGTCACATAGGACCGGCTCCCGCCGTCGACCGTCCGCCAGGTCGGCCTCAGATCCAGCTTGAGCAGGTTGTGGTTCATATAGAACCGGACGAATGACGCCGCCGGATAGTCGGCCATCTGCCCCATGGTGCAGGACCAGATCGCGGCTGCCTGTGGCAGGAGGTGGGCCTCCTTGAACAGCGGGCCGTAGCCGCCGCGGACCAGGTAGGCCTCCAGCGTCTCTCCGGTCCGTTCAAGCTCGGCCAGATCGCGCGGTGCCTGTTTCTGGAACCGCAGCAGGTCGCTGATCATGCGCCAGAACCGGGGGCTGGCGTAGTTGCGCTGCTGGGCGAACAGGGCGCCCAGGCCCTGGCTGCAGTATTCGAAGGCTCCGTCGTCGATGGAGACGGCGAAGGACATCATGGCCGGCTTGGTCGGCACGTCGAGGTGCGCGAACAGGGCCTTCAGGTTGGGATAGTTGGCCTCATTGTAGACGATGAAGCCGGTGTCGACGGCGATCGGTCCCTGCGGCGAGGGCGCGTCGACGGTACTGGAGTGCCCGCCCAGCCGGCCGTCGGCCTCGAACAGGGTGACGTCATGCGCCTGCGACAGCAGCCATGCGCAGGACAACCCGGATATGCCGGAACCGACGACAGCGATGCGCTGTCCGGCTGGCGAGGCGGGCGTCTCTGCGACAAGGTGATGGGGCATGCCGACTCCAACTATGGTTCAGAAGAGCTACGGCGGAAACCGCACGTCGGATGCCTTCATCCGGATGCTACGCTGAGGCGTAGCTATGGCATAGTAAGGTCTGTCAGGAACGCCCATGTCTTTCGCGCCCACCTCTCTCGTCACGGATGCCATACGCCGGCTGCAGGATGCCCCGTTCCCGGATTTCATCGCCCGGCCGGCGATCGACAGCCTGGTCAGCGAGGCGCGTCGGCGGTTGGACCGCGAGGGCCCGCACGACGAGGCCGTCTTCGCCCGCGACATGGCGAAACGCGCGATCGCCGAACATACGGACGCGGCCAACGCCCAGCACTATGAGCTGCCGCCCGAGTTCTTCCAGATCTGCCTCGGCAAGCGGCTGAAATATTCCTGCTGCCTCTATCCGGCCGCTGACACGACGCTGGACCAGGCCGAGGAAGCCGCGCTGGCGGAGACCTGCGAACACGCCGGCCTGAGCGACGGCCAGACGGTGCTGGAACTGGGCTGCGGATGGGGCTCGCTGAGCCTGTGGATGGCCGAGCGCTATCCCAACTCGACCATTACCGCCGTGTCCAACAGCCATGGCCAGCGAGGGCATATCGAAGCCCAGGCCGCGGCGCGGGGCCTCACCAATCTGACCGTCGTCACCTGCGACATGAACGATTTCAAGCCGGCGGCGGAGGGGGTCTACGACCGGATCGTCTCGGTGGAGATGTTCGAGCATATGTCCAACTGGCGGGCGCTGCTGACGCGGGCGCATGGCTGGCTCAAGCCCGACGGGCGGATGTTCATCCACATCTTCACCCACCGCGACGCGCCCTACCGGTTCGATCACACCGACAGCGGCGACTTCATCGCCCAGCATTTCTTCACCGGCGGCGTCATGCCCAGCCGCGGCCTGCTGCGGCAGTTTCCGGACCTGTTCCGGGTCGAGCGCGAATGGACCTGGAACGGCGTCAACTACCAACGCACCGCCGACCACTGGCTGGCCAATATGGACGCCAACGGCGACCGCGTGATGGAGCTGATGCGCGAGACCTACGGTGCCGATGCGGCCCTGTGGCGCCGACGCTGGCGGCGGTTCTATCTGGCCACGGCCGGCCTGTTCGGCAACGATGGCGGAAACACCTGGGCAGTCACCCACTATCTGCTGAAGCCGGCTTGAGGACCTGAAGACATGATCAAATACATCGTCGCCTATCTCGGGGCCGGCCTGACGTTCGCGGCCATAGACGCGGTCTGGCTGACCACCATGACCAACCGGCTGTACAAGCCGGTGCTCGGGCCGATCCTGGCCGACAAGCCGGACATGAAGGCGGCGGTCGCCTTCTATCTGATCTCGATCTTCGGGACGGTCTTCCTCGCCATCGAACCGGCGCTGCGCGAGGGCGCATGGCAGAGGGCGGCGATCAACGGGGCGGTGCTCGGGTTCGTGGCCTACGCCACTTATGACCTGACCAACCAGGCGACGCTGAACGTCTGGTCGCTGAAGCTGACCCTGATCGACCTGTGCTGGGGCACGGCCCTGACCACGACCTCGGCCGTCGGGGGTTATTTCGCCGCCCGGTGGGCTGAAGGAAAGTTCGGCTAAGGCCCGCGCGATTAACCTTTTTCTTCCCGCGACACGGGCGCGAGGTGGCCAGATCGCAGCGATAGGGTAAAAGGTCCGACTGGACCTGGTTCCGTCGGGGGACGCTTTGCGCGCTGGTATCAACGCTTTGACGGCGATCTTCGTGGTCGGCGTTCTGGCCGGACTGGCATTGACGCCGGACGGACGGGCATGGCTGCGCAACCCCACCATCATGCTCGGCGACAAGGCCGCTGCCTCCGCGCCGCCGGCGGCTGCGCCCGTCGCTCCGGCCCCCGTGGCGGCACCCGCCGCCGCGCCGGCACCGGCCATGGTTCGCGTGACGCCGCTGAACGCCCGGCTGGCGCAGGGGCCGCTGCGGATCGGCGTCTTCGGGGACTCCATGGCCGACGGCCTGTACGCGGGCCTGTATCGTGACCTGCAGGACCAGCCCAACGTCAGGGTGACCAAATTCTCGCAGGTTTCGACCGGCCTGAGCCGCTACGACTATGTGAACATCCAGGCCAGGACCCAGGCCCAGCTTGATGAGCAACCGGTCGACGTGGCGGTCATGCTGTTCGGCACCAATGACGCCCAAGGCATCGACACCGGCGGCGTGGTGCACATGTTCGGCACGGACGGCTGGAAGGCCGCCTATGGCAAGCGGATCGACGACCTGGTCGCCCTGCTGCGCAGCCGCAACGTCGCGGTCTACTGGGTCGGCCTGCCGCGCATGAAGCGCGACACCTTCGACGACAAGATGATGCTGATCAACGGCGTGGTCGAGGCCCGGATGCGGGCGCTGGGCGTGCCCTATATCGAGACCGTGGGCCTGACCTCGAACGGCGAGGGCGGCTATGAGGCCTATCTGCCGACCGCCGGCGGACGTCGCGTCCTGATGCGCGCCGGCGACGGAATCCACATGTCGATGGCCGGCTATCTGCGCATGAGCGCCCCGGTCGCCGCCCGGCTGAAGCGCGACGCCGGGCTGGATCGTCCGGTGCCCGCCGCACCGCCCGCCGCCTGACCATGAAGGCGTTCGCCGGGGCCCTTGTCGCGGCTGTTCTGGCGTCCGCGGCCGCCGCCCAGGTGCCCTATGGGCCAACCGATGCGCCCGCACCCGGCACCTCCGTCTGTCCGGCCGGCCTGTGCCAGCCCGAGGCGCTGAACGGCGTGTTCGAGGCCCTCGCGCGGACCGAGGCAGGCCTCGGGACGGCACCGGTGCACATCCTGCAGATCGGCGACAGCCACACGGCCGGCGACCGGATCACCGGCAAGCTCAGGGCCGCCTTGCAGGCGCGGTTCGGTGACGGCGGGCGCGGGGTCCTGCCGCCCGGCATACCCTATGCCGGCTATGCGCCCCTTCAGGTCGAGGTGACGGCGGAGGAATGGTCAACCACGCTCGCGCCACTGGCCGGCAATGCCGGCTACGTCCGCGCCGGGGTCGGTCTTTCCGGCGTGCAGGCCCTCACGGTGCGGCCGGGTAGCGCCCTGACCTTCCGTCGCGAGACCGTCTCGCCCGCCTTGGTGCAGATCGGCCTGTGCGGGGAGGGGCCCGGACGCCTCGAGGTGGCCGCGGACGACGAGCGCTGGACGGTGGATTTCGGGGAGGCGCGCTGCGCAATCCTCTACAGCAACGGCAGTCCGCGCCAGGTCCAGCTCCGCGCGCTGGACGATGTTTTGTCCCTGCACGATGTCCGCCTGAGCAACATCAATCCGGGCGTGGAGCTGTCCAATCTCGGGGTGGTCGGGGCGACGATCCGGGATCTGGCCGCGCGCGACCAGCGGGTGGTGGCGCGCGAGCTGGCGGCCTGGCAGCCGGCGCTGATCGTTCTGGCCTTCGGCACCAATGAGGGGTTCGACGACGGCCTCGATTCGCGGGCCTATGAGGCGCTGCTGCGCGGACAGATCGTGCGCCTGCGCAGGCTGGCACCGGGGGCTTCGCTGATGATCCTCGGCGCGCCGGACGCCCTGCGCAATGGCGTCACCAACGGCTGCAGCGCCGACGGTCGACGCAGCCCGCCGCCGTCTCTCGCCGTGGTGCGGGACGTGCAACGCCGGGTCGCCGCCGATGTGGGTGTGGCTTTCTGGGACTGGCACGGGCGGATGGGCGGAGACTGTTCAGCGGACCGGCTGGCGACGCGGGGCGAGCCCTTCATGTTGCGCGACCGGGTGCATTTCAGTTCCGCCGGCGCCGACTGGATCGGCGGAGCGCTCAATGCCGACCTGATGACGGCCTATGACGCCTGGTCGGCCCGGCGCGGGGGAGGCCAATAGATGCTGTTCCCCACGCTCGCCTTCGGCGTCTTCTTCCTGTTCGTCTATTTCACCGCCTGGTCGCTGGATCGCGAGAACGGGCGGCGCAAACTGTTCCTGCTGCTGGCCAGCTGGTTCTTCTACGCCCAGTGGGACTGGCGGTTCGTTGCCCTGCTGATCTTCTCGGCGGTGCTGAACTGGGGCGTCGGGGCGCTCATCGCCCGGGCGCGGGAACAGGACGGCAAGACGGCGTGGCTGGTCGGCCTCGGGGGCGCCGCCAATCTGCTGATCCTCGGCTTCTTCAAATACTACGGCTTCTTCATCGAACAGGCCGGCGACCTGCTGATGCGGTTCGGGTGGGAGCGGGACCTGCCGCTGCTGCAGATCGTGCTGCCGGTGGGGATTTCCTTCTTCACCTTCCAGGGCATCAGCTACGTCGTCGACGTCCATCGCGGGAAGACGCCGCCGGCGAAGAGCCTGCTCGACGTCATGCTGCTGATGAGCTTCTTCCCGCATCTTGTGGCCGGGCCCATCGTAAGGGCCTCGGACCTGCTGCCGCAGTTCGACCGTGCCCCCCGCCTGACGCGGGCCATGGCCACCCATGGCCTGCTGCTGATCGTCTGGGGCCTGTTCAAGAAGACGGTGATCGCCTCGGAATTGTCGGTGAACCTGGTCGATCCGGTGTTCTTCGATCCCTCCGCCTACGGGGCCTTCGACATCGCCGCGGCGGTCTATGGCTATGCGGTCCAGATCTATTGCGACTTCTCGGCCTATTCGGACATGGCCATCGGGATCGCCGCCCTGCTGGGCTATTCCTTCCCGCGCAACTTCGACCAGCCCTACCGGGCCTCTTCGATGCAGAGCTTCTGGCGACGCTGGCATATCAGCCTGTCCAGCTGGCTGCGCGACTACCTCTATGTGCCGCTGGGGGGCGGTCGTAAGGGGCTGGCAGCGTCCTGCATCAATGTCTTCATCACCATGGTGCTGGGCGGGCTGTGGCACGGGGCGGCCTGGACCTTCCTGGCCTGGGGCGCGCTGCATGGCGGGGTGCAGGTGATCGAGCGGCTGGGTCGCGCGGTCTTCGGCGACCGCAAGGTGATCCCGACCGTCATCGGTGTGCTGGTCACCTTTCACATCGTCTGCCTGGGTTGGATCCTGTTCCGGGCCGAGACCTTCGAACTGGCCATGGCCATGCTGCAGGGACTGGGGCGGATCGGTCCGGTGACGGCCCTCACGCCGTTGCTGCTGACCCTGATAGTCGGGGGTCTGGCCATGCACTGGCTGCCGTCGCGCGCGATCGAGGGCGTGGCCGAGCGGCTCAAGGCGGCACCGTCGATCACCCTTGGCCTGCTGATCGGCGCGGCCTTCCTGCTCATCGAGGCGGTGCGTCCGGACGGCGTCGCCCCCTTCATCTATTTCCAGTTCTGAGGCGTTGAGACGGCGATGAACGACCACCGCGATCCTCCCGAAATCCCGCTGGAGCCGTTTCCGGTGCACCCGCAGGAGTCGCCGTTTCCGCCGCTCTACGAAAGCCTGCCGCCGGGGCCGGCCGATCCGCACAGTGACTGGAACCAGAATGCGGACGCCCACGACCTGCCGACGCGCGAGAACCGGCTGGCGGCGCTGGGGCGGTTCGCCTTTCCGCCCGCCCCGCCGCTGGACGATGAAGGCATCGCCGCCCGCGATCGGCGCTGGACCAGCCGCACGATCGTGGTGGTGACCGCCTTCCTGCTCGTCTTCAACGCCGTCTCGCCGCTCAACTGGTCGCGGCAGCAGGCCCCGTCATGGCTGCAGGGCACGGTCCAGCAGATGTCCGAGGTCTGGGTGGGCCAGCTGGCCGTGTTCGGCGTCGACATCCCCCGACAGGGCGCGCGCGAGGTCTGGATGGCGCTGCGGGAGGCGCGCTTCGTGGGCCAGGAGCCGGCACCACCCGCGCCTTGACCGACACTGCAACCCACCCCTAGCGTGCAGCGCCCGTCGGGGTGGCTTGTTTGGGGAATTGATCATGCGTCATCGTCTGCTTGGCCGGGCCCTGCCCGCCTTTGTGTTGCTGGCCGTTCTGGCCGGACCCGCTCTGGCGCAGGAAGGCCGGACCTATCAGCAGCCGCCGGCGCCGATCGCGGACATTCTCGACACCAAACCGACCCCGACGCCCAGCCTGTCGCCGGACCGGACGACCTTGGCCCTGTTTGATCGCGCCAACCTGCCGCCGATCGCCGAACTGGCCGAGCCGATGCTGCGGCTGGCCGGATACCGCATCAATCCGCGCAACAACGGCCAGGCCAACAGTCGCGTGACCTGGCTGACCGGCCTCAGCTTCCAGCCCGTCGCCGGCGGACCCGCGCGAGCGGTCAGCCTGCCGGCGAATGCGCGCTTCGTCTCGCCCGGCTGGTCGCCGGACGGCCGCTCGGTGGCCCTGCTGATGGACGCGCCCACCGGGCTGGAGCTCTGGACCGTGGACGTGGCCAGCGGTGTGGCGCGCAAGCTGACGGACGCCCGGGTCAATGCCGCGGGCGGCGGTGCCTTCGACTGGCTGCCGGACAGCTCGGGCCTTCTGGTCCGGATGACCCCGGCGGGCCGCGGCCCGGCCCCTGACGTCAGCCGTCCGCCCGAGGGTCCGATCGTCGAGGAAAGCCTGGGTCGTACCGCCCCTGCCCGGACCTATCAGGACCTGCTGTCCAACGCCGGCGATGAGGCCCTGTTCGAATACTATTTCACCTCGCAGCTGACGCTGGTTCCGCTGGCGGGGCAGGCTCGGACCCTGGGTGCGCCGGCCGTCTTTCTGGGTTCGGGCGTCTCGCCCGATGGTCGCTACGTCCTGCAGACGCGGGTGCGGCGGCCCTACAGCTATGTGGTCCCGGCGGCCCTGTTCCCGGCCGATGTTCTGGTGACGGACATGGAGGGCGTGATCGTGCATCGGGTCGCCGACCTGCCGTTGCGCGACAATATCCCGACCCCGTTCGACGCCGTCGCGCCCGGTCCGCGCTCGGCCCAGTGGCGGGCCGACGCCCCCTCGACCCTGGTCTGGGTCGAGGCCCAGGACGGCGGCGATCCGCGTACCCCCGCCGAGGTCCGCGACCGGGTCTTCACCCTCGAGGCCCCGTTCGACGCCGCGCCCACGTCGCTGATCGACCTCAAGGACCGCTACGGCGGCATGATCTGGGGTGACGCAGACACCGCGCTGGTGATCAGCCGACAGTTTAACAGCCGGCGCGAGACCCGCTATCTGGTCGACCCCTCCAACCCCGGCGAGGGCCGCGTCCTGCTGGAGCGGAACTATCAGGATCGCTACAACGATCCCGGCTTCCCGTTGACCGAGGCCAACGCCAGCGGCTTCCCGGTGATGCAGTTCACCGCTGACGGCTCCCGGGTGCTGATGACCGGCGCCGGGGCGACGCGGGCAGGGGAATATCCCTTCCTGTCGACCATGGACCTGACCACCGGCGCGACCGAGCGGGTCTGGACGGCGGAAGACGGTACCTATGAGACTGTGGTGGGCATCCTCGATGAGGACGGTCGCCGAATGGTGACGCGGCGCGAGACCCGCAACGATCCGCCGAACCTCTTCGTCCGCGACCTGGACGCCCAGGCGACGCCGCTGACCACCTTCGCGGACCCGGCGCCGCAACTGGCCGGGGTGACCAAACAGCTGATCAGTTACACCCGCGCCGACGGGGTCCAGCTCTCGGGCACGCTCTATCTGCCCGCCGGCTACGACAAGGATCGCGACGGGCCGCTGCCGCTGGTGATGTGGGCCTACCCGGCTGAGTTCACCGACGCCGCTGTGGCCGGGCAAGTGGTCGACACCGCCAACCGCTTCACCCGGCCGGGCGGCATCAGCCACCTCTTCCTGCTGACCCAGGGCTATGCGGTGCTGGACGATCCCTCGATGCCGATCGTCGGCGTCAACGGGGCGGAGCCCAACGACACCTACATCCAGCAGCTGACCGCCAGCGCCGAGGCAGCGGTGAATGCGGTGGTGGAAATGGGCGTGGCCGACCGCGACCGGATCGCCGTCGGCGGGCACAGCTACGGCGCCTTCATGACCGCCAACCTGCTGGCTCACACCGACCTGTTCCGCACCGGCATCGCCCGCTCGGGCGCCTACAACCGCACCCTGACCCCGTTCGGCTTCCAGGCCGAGCAGCGCACCTACTGGGAGGCCGGCGACACCTACGACCAGATGTCGCCCTTCACCTTCGCCAACCGGGTCAATGAGCCGATCCTACTGATCCACGGCGAGGCCGACGACAACTCCGGCACCTTCCCGGTCCAGTCCGAGCGCTTCTACGCCGCCCTCAAGGGCAACGGCGCCAACGTCCGCTACGTCGTCCTGCCGCTCGAGGCCCACGGCTACCGGGCACGGGAATCGGTCGGCCATACGCTCTGGGAAATGACACGCTGGCTGGACCAGTATGTGAAGAACGCAGGACCGCGGGTGGCACCTCCCGCGGCTCCCTGATCGCCGTTCGTCAGGAATCGTAAGTCCCGGACTCGTCCCGCGCGTGGTGATCTGCGCGCGGGAACAGGAGGGAGATTCCATGAAAACGCTTCTTCGCGCCGCCGTTGCGGCAAGCATCATCGGCCTGGCCGGCGGCCTCGGCGGTTGCGCCTCGCTGATTACCGGCGGCGAATTGATCCGGCCGGGCGAGCCCACGGGCGGCCTGCAGATCCGCAACGTCTCACGGACCAACTCCATCGATGTCGTCCTTGTCTCGGACTGCAGCGCTTCGACCTACGGTCTGAACCGTTTGCCTTCGGGCTACAGCATCCCGCCGGGCGGCAGCTACACCTTCACCCTCTCCGCCGGGTGCTGGGACGTGGGGGCCGGCGAGGTCCTGACCCAGAACACCTGGACAGAGGGCTATGCGAAGGTGACGGTCGTCCCGGGACGGACCACCACGTTGCAGTCGCGATAGAGCGCGAACGCTGAACCTTTGCGGCGGCGCAACATTCCTGTTGCGCCAGCGCCGCTTGTCGGGCCACGCTGCAAGATCGTTGCAACGGGAGCAGCATGGCCTTCGACGAAATGTCAGGTGACGGCGGGGGAGTCCGCGACAGCTATCGCGGACTCGCGCGCTGGCTGGCGGACGCCCCTGAGGGGCTGCTGCAGGCGCGCTCGCGTCAGGCGGAGCTGTTCTTCCGCCGCATGGGGATCACCTTCGCCGTCTATGGTGACGCCGAATCCAGTGAACGGTTGATTCCGTTCGACGTCGTGCCGCGCATCATCGGCGCGTCCGAGTGGGCGGGGCTTGAAGCCGGACTGACCCAGCGCGTGCGGGCGATCAACCTGTTCCTGGCCGACGTCTACGGTCCGCAGGAATGTCTGAAGGCCGGCATTGTCCCGGCCGAACTGATCCTGACCAATCCCCACTATGTGCCCGAGATGCAGGGCCGGCGGCCGCCGCGCGGGGTCTGGGTCCACATCGCCGGCGTCGATCTGGTGCGCACGGGCGAGGACGGCTTCTACGTGCTGGAAGACAACTGCCGCACGCCTTCGGGGGTCTCCTATATGCTGGAGAACCGCGAGATGATGATGCGGTTGTTCCCCGACCTGTTCGCCGACTATCCGGTGCGGCCGGTCGAGACCTATGCCGACATGCTTCTGGCCAGCCTGCGTGGCTCCGCGCCCGAGGCGGCGGGGGGCGATCCGACCATCGTCGTCCTGACGCCGGGGCCGTTTAACTCGGCCTATTACGAACACTCCTTCCTGGCCGACAAACTGGGCGTCGATCTGGTCGAGGGGCGCGACCTGTTCGTCGACGACGGCAAGGTCTTCATGCGCACCACCCAGGGCCGCCAGCAGGTCGATGTGATCTATCGCCGGATCGACGACGACTATCTCGACCCCCTGACCTTCCGGCCGGACTCCACGCTCGGCGTTCCGGGCCTGATGACCGCCTATCAGAACGGGACGGTGACCCTGGCCAATGCGGTCGGCACGGGCGTCGCCGACGACAAGGCTGTCTATACCTACATGCCCGAGATCATCCGCTTCTTCACCGGCGAGGAGCCGATCCTGAAGAATGTCCCGACCTGGCGCTGCCGCGAGCCGGAGGCGCTGAAGGAGGTGCTGTCGAAGCTGGACCAGCTGGTGGTCAAGGAGGTCGGCGGCTCGGGCGGATACGGCATGCTGGTGGGCCCGGCCTCGACCAAGGCCGAGATCGAGGCCTTCCGGAAGAAGCTGATCAACGATCCCGATGACTTCATCGCCCAGCCGACGCTGGACCTGTCGACGGCGCCGACGCTGGACAAGGGCGAGCTGCACGGCCGCCACGTCGACCTGCGGCCGTTCGTTCTCTCCAGCCCGGACGGGATCAAGGTCGCCCCGGGCGGCCTGACCCGCGTGGCGCTGAAGCCCGGTTCGCTGGTGGTCAACTCCAGCCAGGGCGGCGGGACCAAGGACACCTGGGTGCTGGACGTCTGATGCTATCGAGAACCGCAGACAGCCTGTACTGGACCGGCCGCTATATCGAGCGGGCGGACTTCCTCGCCCGCATCCTCGAGGCGACGCTGCGCCTCGCCGCCATCCCGACGCGCGGCGACGGCGACGCCGAGACGGTCTGGGCCAGCGCCCTGGCCTCCGCCGGCGCGCCCAAGGCGCTGGGACGATCGCCGACCGAGAAGTCGGTGCGCGAATATCTGGCCTTCGCGCCGAACAACGCCTCGTCGATCACCGCCTGTATCACCCGCGCCCGCACCAATGCCCGCTCGGTCCGCACGGCCCTGACGGTCGAGCTCTGGGAAGCCATCAACGGCGCCTGGAACGGGCTGGAAGAGCAGGGGCAGCCGACCCGCCGCGATGAGTTCGCCCGCTTCCTCGAATGGGTGAAGACCGTCACCCTGTCGGTCGAGGGTGCCACCTCGCGGACCATGCTGCGCAACGACGGCTACTATTTCCTGCGCCTGGGCGCGGCCATCGAGCGGGCCGACAACACCGCCCGGCTGCTGGACGTCAAATACCATCTGCTGCTGCCCGAGGGCGAACGCGTCGGCGGTCAGCTGGACTATTTCCAGTGGACCACCCTGCTGCGCGAGGTCTCGGCGCTGACCGCCTATCGCTGGGTCTACCGGGACTCGGTCAAGCCGTGGCTGGTGGCCGACCTGCTGGTGCTGAACCGCCAGATGCCGCGGTCGCTGGCCAGCTGCCAGGCCTCGATCGTCCGCTATCTCGAGCGGTTGGCCAGCGACTACGGCCGGCGCGGCCCCGCCCAGCGGCTGGCGGCCGACCGGATGCGCGCCTTCGACAACTCGCGCATGGAAGACATCTTCCAGTCGGGCCTGCACGAATACATCCAGGCTTTCCTCGGCGAGAACGGCCGGCTGGGACAGGCCATCCATGACCAGTATCTGAGCTGACGCGTGCGCATCCGTATCGACCATGCGACCACCTATGCCTACGACCGGGCGGCGCGCTTCATCATCCAGACTCTCAGGCTGACGCCCCGCTCGTCGGAGGCCCAGCAGGTCCGCAACTGGCGGGTCGAGACCGATGTCGACGCCCGCCTGCGCAAGTCCGAGGACGCCTTCGGCAACATCGTCCATACCCTCTATACCGAACAGCCGACCCAGAGCCTGACCGTCCGGGTCTCGGGCGAGGTGGTCACCACCGACACCGCCGGGGTCGTGCCCGCGGGCCAGGAGACTCTGTCGCCCCTGGTCTTCCTGCGCGACACCGCCCTGACGCGACGGGACAAGCTGATCTCGGTCTTCGCCTCGGAGTTTTCGGCCCATCCGCCGCTGGAGCGACTGCACCGGCTGATGGCGGGCATCCACGGCTCGGTGGCCTTCGAGGTCGGGGTGACGACCCCCACCCACACGGCGGCGGAGGTGCTCGCGCTCGGTCGCGGCGTCTGCCAGGACCATGCCCACGTCTTCATCGCCTGCGCCCGTCAGATGGGCACGCCGGCCCGCTATGTCTCGGGCCATCTGCTGCGCCGCGACGGCAAGGACGACCAGGAGGCCGCCCACGCCTGGGCCGAGGCCTGGATTCCGGATCTCGGCTGGGTCGGTTTCGATCCGGCCAACGGCATCTGCTCGACCGACCGTTATGTGCGGGTCGCGGCCGGGCTGGACTATCGCGGCGCGGCGCCCGTGCGGGGTGCCAGCTACGGCGGCGGGGGCGAGCGGCTGGCCGTGCGGCTGAACGTGCGTGATGCCGACATGCAACAGGGACAGCAACAGGCTTAGGCTGTGGGTTACCGGGCGGGGGAATCTGTTACCGTGGGCGCCATGACGGACGGGCATCGGGGATTGCGCGCCGCATGACCTATTGCGTGGGCATGCTGGTTGAAGAGGGGTTGGCGATGATCGCCGACACCCGGACCAATGCTGGCGTCGACAGCATCTCGACCTATCGCAAGCTGCATGTCGTCGACCGGCCGGGCGAACGGGTGCTGGGCATCTGCACCGCCGGCAATCTGTCCGTCACCCAGACGGCCCTCGCCATGGCGCGCGAGGGCGTCCACCTGAACGTCGGCGAGCCGGCCGAGACGCTGGACACGGCGCCGACCCTGTTCCGCTGCGCCCAGATCCTGGGCCACGCCCTGCGCAGCGTGCGCCTGTCGATCGCCCCGGCGCTGGAAGCGGACAGCCTGAATACCTCGGCCTCCATGCTGCTGGGCGGCCAGATCAACGGCGGCCAGATGGGGCTGTTCCTGATCTACAGCCAGGGCAATTTCATCGAGTGCGGCCCGGACACCCCCTACCTCCAGATCGGCGAGCTGAAATACGGCAAGCCCATCCTGGAGAGCGGACTGGCGCACGACAGTTCGCTCGCGGAAGCGGTCAAGCTGGGGCTGATTTCGTTCTCGACCACCATGCGGTCGAACGTCGGCGTGGGCGCGCCGTTCGATGTGCTGACCCTGCGTCGGGACTATTTCAGCGGTGACCAGCGGCGCATCGAAGAAGACGACTCCTATTTCGCCGACCTGCACCTGCGCTGGACCCAGGCCCAGGCGGCCGCGCGCCGGTCGATGCCCGAGCCGCCCTGGATGAAGCGGGCCCGGCCAACCGCCGTCGAGGGCTGAGCCGCGTCGGCGGAACCGCGAACGGTTCCGCCTTGCGATCGTCCCTTCGATCAGTGGCCGTGATCGCCCTCGGAGTCGGCTTCCGTCGCTCCTGCAGCCCAGCCCTCGCCACCGGCCTGCGCGAACCAGAAGGGCGCACGGGCGCGTTGACGCGGCGCCACCTCGTTCATGCCGGAGTCGTAAACCCGACCGTTGGCGATCGTGTAGCTGATCGAGGTGGTGTTGCGGATGTTGTCCAGCGGGTTGGCGTCCATCACCACCATGTCGGCGAGCTTGCCGACCTCCAGCGAGCCGATGTCGCGGTCAAGACCCAGTGAACGTGCGCCGTTCAGGGTGCCGGCGCGGATCACATCGATTGGGGCCATACCGCCCTGGGCAAGGCTCCACAGTTCCCAGTGCGCGGCCAGGCCCTCGCGCTGGCCATGGGCACCGATGGAGACGCTGACGCCCTGTTCGGACAGCCGGGTGGCTTCACGCGCGACCGAGATGTGGTTCCACTCATTGTCGGGCAGGGTTTCCGGCCGGCGCGCGCGGGAATCGAGGATGCGGCGCGGGACGTACTGGGTCAGGATCGGATTGTTCCAGACCTCGCTCTCCTGGTACCAGTAGTTCTCGCCATAGCTGCCGCCATAGGCCACGACCAGGGTCGGGTTGTAGGCCACGCCGGTCTGCCGCCACAGCTGGTGAACGTCGTCATACAGGTGGGCCAGCGGGATCGAGTGTTCGATCGTGGTGTGTCCGTCGACGATCATCGACATGTTGTGCTGGAACAGTGAACCGCCCTCCGGCACCACCATCATGTTCAGCTGACGCGCCGCCTCGATGATCTGCTGACGCTGCTCGCGACGGGGCTGGTTGTAGCTTTTGACGCTCCAGGCCCCCGCCGCTTGCATCCGCCGCAGCGTAGACAGGGCGTCGTCCAGGTCGTCGATCTGGGCCGTGAAGGCCGTGCTGGCCCCATACAGGATGGTGCCGGTCGAGAAGATGCGCGGCGCGATGATGCGACCGGTGCGGGCCAGCTCGCTGTGGGCGAAGATCTCGCTGGTGTCGGCCGAGGGGTTGTGGATCGTGGTCACGCCGAAGGCGAGCGAGGCGTAATCGACCCAGCTCTGTTCGGGAATGATCTCGTCCGACCCCATCGAGCCGTGCCAGTGGGCATCGACCAGACCCGGCATGATGGTCTTGCCGCTCATGTCCAGCGTCGGCGTCCCGGCCGGGATGGTGGTGGTGGCCAGCGGGCCGACCGCAACGATGCGGTTGCCCTCGATGACGATGACGCCGTTCTCGATCACCTCGGCGCCGTTCATCGTGATGATGCGCGCGCCGGTCAGGGCCATACGGCCCTCGGGCACGTCCGCCTGGGCGGTGAACCCGATATTGATCCCGTGCTCATCCGGGCGGGGCAGTTCGTCCGGCGCGCCGTCGACGAAGGTGAAGGCCTGGTTGAGGTCGCGGGTGAACAGCTCGGGCCCCAGCGACCATTGCAGGCGTTGCGAGTCGCCCGACCAGCTCAGCCATTCGCCGGCGTCACGGGTGACCCGGGCCTGGGGCAGGGACTTGCCTTCGGCGCTGATGGAGACGGGCCGGCCCGACATGACGAAGGGGGCGACATAGGCGTTGAACCGTTCGGTCCAGCCGATCCAGTTTCCATCCGGCGAAACGGCGAACTCGCTGGCCCATTCCGAGGTCAGGTGGGTGCGTTCGTCCTCGCCGTCGAGATTGACCGAGATCAGCGTCTGTTTGTCGCCGTCGCGGCCCTGCAGGAAGACCCGGTCATTGGCGGCCCCGAACTGCGGGCTCGAGCCGTCGTCCGTCATGAAGACCGGCGCGCCGCCCGCGGCGGGGATGCGATAGACGCCCAGGTCGCGGCTCCACAGGGCGCTGGTCAGGAAGCCGTCGCTGACGGTGCGATAGACGATGGTCCGCCCGTCCGGCGAGAAGGTCGGCTCAATATAGTGGCCGGGGTTGGTGGTCACGACGCGACCCGTGCCACCCGAGGCCGGGACGACGCGGATTGAGCCGAATTCCTGGTCGTCCCAGGTGGTGTAGACGATCGACCGGCCGTCGCGGGACCAGTTGGGATAGAGCTCGAAATGGTCGCTCTGGCGCGGCAGCCGGCGCGCGGTTCCGGTCGGCAGGTCGCGGATCCACAGATTGCCGAGTGCCTCGAACACCACCTTGGTCCCGTCCGGCGAGGGGCGGGCCCAGCGGATCATGCGGACGTCAAACGTGTCCGGCGCGACCTCGACGGGGAAGCGGACGGCGTCCTGGACCCGGCGCGTGTCGGCGACGTGGAAGGGGATCTCGGCGACGGCCTGGGTGCCGACGTCGACACGCTGGATACGGCCGTCGGCCCAGAAGACGATGGAGCGGTTGTCCGGCGTCCAGCTGATCGCCGGATAGACGCCGTGAATGGCCCAGGTTTCCTGCAGGTCGCGGTCGAGACCCGAGAACACCGGCGTCTCACGCCCGGACTCGATGTCCATGACGTAGAGCACCGACTGGTAGCGAACGCGGCGGATGAAGGCGATCGACTTGCCGTCGGGCGAGGGCGTCGGGCGGATCGAGCCGCCGGGGCCGGTGATGTAGGGATCGATCTCGCCGGTTTCGCGGTCCAGACGGCGGATGATGTAGATCTGGTCGTTGACGTCCTTGGAATATTCGAACGTCGCGCCCGGCGTGGCGTCGTCGCTGAAATAGATGTAGCGGCCGTCCGGCGAGAAGGCGGGTTCGCCCGTGTCCTTCTGCTGGGTCCGGCGCTCGGTCATCTGCACGCCGCTTCCACCCGAGCGGTGGTACATCCACAGCTCACCCGCCCCCAGCGAGCGCGACGAGGTGAAATGCTTCCGCGCCACGATGAACTGGCCGTCGGGCGACCATTCGGGCTGGTTCAGCAGGCGGAAGCTCTCCTTCGACACCTGCGTCGGGTTGGAGCCGTCGGCGTCCATGACCCAGATGTTGTCACCGCCCGCCCGGTCCGAGGTGAAGGCGATCGAGCGCCCGTCCGGCGACCATTTCGGCTGCATGTCCCAGGCCACGCCCGAGGCGATGGCGCGGGCCTCGCCGCCGCTGACGGGCATGACATAGATGTCGCCCAGCATGTCGAAGACGATGGTCTGGCCGTCCGGGCTGACGTCCAGCGACATCCAGGTGCCGCGGGTCACATCGATCGGAATGTCGCGCGACGGCCCCGGCGGGTTCTGCACATCCCATTTGGGCGTCTCGGCCGGAGCGGCGGCGGGCGCGACGACCGCAGCGGGCACCGCCTGCGGGTCAACGGGGCCGGGCACCGGCGGCGCCGCCAGCGGCGACACCGGCTCGGGCGTCTGGGCGGCAGCGGGGCAGGCGAGCGCCAGCAGGGCGACCGTGGTCAGAAAAGCGCGCTTCATGGTGTGTCATCCCCGGGGACATCTTCGGACGTCTCGCGCCGTCGGCGGCTGCGTCCTTGGGGGCGCAGATGAACATTGTCGCGCGGCGGAAGTCCAGCCGCGCGGCCAGCTTGACCATGGCGGGGCCCCGACCTACCGTCCGGTCAGGATTGGGGAACGTTGTTCGATGGCTGCGATGTCCGGTAACCGTCGGTCAACAGCCCGGGCGGCGTCCCTTGCGCTGACCCTTGCCGTCGCCCTGGTGGGGCCGGTCACGACGGCCGCGGCCCAGGACTTTGAGGCCATTCTCGCCGCGCCCGACGACGAGGCCCTGAACATGGCCTATGCGCGGGAACAGGCGGCACTCGGCAACCTGGCGCTCGCCGCCTCGGCGCTTGAACGTATCCTGATCCTTGAGCCGAACCGGCATTCAGCGCGGCTGTTCCATGCCGTGGTGCTGTACCGGCTGGGTGATCTGCAAGGCGCGAAGGACGAGTTGCGCCGGCTTGAGGCCGTACAGCTCACGCCAATGCAGCGCGCCGAGGCCGAGAGCTATACGCGGCGGATCGACCGGGGCCTGGCCACCCGATCTTTCTCGGGCAGCCTCAGCGCCGGCGTCGCCTATGAGGATGACGCGGCAGGTGCCTATTTCACGGCCTTTGAACTGCTCGGTGCCCCGGCCCCGGAAGAAGGGGTGTCCAGCGAGGTCTCGCTGGTCCTCGAAGGGCGCGCCGACATCGGAACCAGCCAGGTCTGGGAGGTCTACGGGACCGGCCTGCTTTACGACCATACCGCCCAATCCGGCGCGGCGATCGACTTCCAGCGCGCGGGGCTTGAGTTCGGCCTCGCCCGGAACACCCGGTTGAGCAAATCCCGCTTCGGCGCCGTGCTGCGCCACGTCCGCCTGATGGGCGAGCCGCAGCTGACAGAAGCCGGTGTGCGGGGCGAAACGCGCTGGCGCATGACCAACGCCACCACCCTGAGGCTGCGGGGCGAAGCCGTCAGCCAGGACTATGATGAGCCCGGAATCGACGCCCTGTCCGGCCTTCTCGGCGGCGACCGCGACGGTGCCCGCTATTCCGTGGGGATCGGTGTCAGCCATCGGTTCACGTCGCGCACGACCTTCGACGCCAGCCTCGATCATGAGATCAAGTCCGCCGGCTACGAGCCGTTCGGCTATTCCGGTCCGCGGCTCGGCCTCAGCCTGGACCAGCGCTTCGACAAGGGCATCTATGTGTTCGCCAGCGGCTCCGCGCGCTGGATCGAGTATGACGAACCGGATGCGGTCTTCCTCGGCGGCGCGACCCGCGACGATGTCAGGACCCACGCCCGGCTCGCCCTCGGCGCGCCGCTCAGCGCCTTTACGGCGCGAGGCGCCACCGGCGACGTGCGTGAGAATGTAACCCTCGAAGGTGCCCTGAACTACAGCCGCCGAGGCTCCTCGCCGCCCTTGGCCGATTTTGACGGCTGGGGTGCCGAGCTGCGGCTGATCTGGCGTTTCGGCGCGCGCGATTGATGTCAGGAACCCGGTCATGAGGAAGTTCGCGTCCCTGGCTCCCGCCCTCGCCCTTTGCGGCTGGATTGCGCTGGCCGTCCCGGTCCAGGCCCAGGATTCCGTCGGGGTCAACGCCGCGATCCGCAACTCGGTCCAGACAAGGAGCGCGGGAAATGGCCCGCTGCGCCCCGCCCAGCTGCGCGCTGCCGTCCGCCTCGGCGACCAGTTCGTGACCGGCCCGCAGAGCCAGGGCCAGGTGCTGCTGCGGGACCGCTCGACCTTCACCGTCGGGGCCAACGCCCGCATGACGGTCGACCGGTTCGTGGTCAGTGAAAGTGGCGGCTCGGCCGTGTCGGTGGCACGGGGTGCCTTCCGCTTCGTCTCGGGCCGGACCGCCCGGTCGTCGTCGCGCGAGGCGATCTCAACGCCCGTCGGCTCGATCGGCGTCCGCGGCACCATCGTCGAAGGCGTGGTCGGCCCGGATATCCTCGGCTTCCTCCGGGCCCAGCCCGACGTCCCGCCGTTCACAGGGGATGAGGAGACCATGCTGCTGGTCGTCCTGCGGGGTCCGGCCGGCGACGCCCGGACGTTCGACACCCCGGGCGCGGTCGATATCGAGCGCGACGGCGTGACGGTGTCGCTCGAGCAGCCGGGTCAGGCCCTGCTGGTCAGCAGCGACGGCATGTTCGGTCCGTTCTTCGTGCCGGACGACATTTCGTCTGCGCTCGGCGATCTGCTCAGCCCGACGCCCGATCCCGGCGCGGATCCGGGTGGGGCCGAGATCGAGATCGCCGCGGCGGTTGAGGCCGACGACACCTCTGTCTTCGCCGACACCCTGCCGCCCCTGGATCCGGCGGACGACTATGAGCCGCTGCCTGCGGAGGATGACCAGGGGAATTTCCCCTTCTTCCCGCCGACCCAGCCCAATCCCTGATCCCGCTCAGGAGAAGCCGTCGTCCCGAACGGTGAACGGCGGCGGCTCATGCGGCAGGGTGTCCGTCAGGCGGAACGGCGCCAGGTCGAAATGGTCCTGCTGCGGGAAGATGTCGGGCATTTCGCGCAGGTCTCCGAGATCGTCCAGCACCGGCGGCGTGTCCGCCTTTTCGAACAGGCCGGGCAGAACCTGTGGCGACCCGGCCTCGCCGCCGTCGACGTCATCGGGCCCGTAGCAGATCTCGGGGCCGCCGCCCTTGGTTGAGGGCGTGGTGCCGCCGGCGATGTCGAGCACCGTCACCGTGATCGCCTGGAGGTCGCGGAGCTGACCGTCCGACGCCGACACGATGACGTCATAGGTGTTGTCGCGGCCCAAATCCGTCGGAGCCTCGAAGTCCGGGGCCGTGACGAAGGTCAGGACCCCCGTCGCCGGATCGATCGTGAACATGGCCGCGTCCGTGCCTCCGGCGATGCTGTAGGTGACCGTGTTCAGATTGACGTCCGTCGCCACGATCGTTGTGACGGTGGTCTGGCCCTCGTCGACGTCGATGCCGACCTCCGCCCCGCCGCCGTCCGAGGTGATCCGCGGCGGCTCATTGTTGGCGAACACCAGATTGACGGTCTGGTCGTCGAACTGGAGGAACTCGCAGTTCAGCACCAGATCGTCGCCGTCCGGGCCGACGACCCGGACCACGCCCGCGGTAATGAGCTGGATCGTGTAGGAGGTCAGCGGTCCCTTGAAGATCGCCGTATCGAATCCCGCACCGCCGTCGATCCGGTCGTCGCCGCCGTCGCCGCTGAGCTGGTCGTCGCCGTCCTCGCCCTGGATGTCGTCGATGCCGATCCCGCCCGTGAGAATATCCTCCCCGTTTCCGGCGAACAGGAAGTCGTCACCGTCGCCGCCGCTGAGCCGGTCGAAGCCGTCGCCACCCGTCAGCGTATCGGCTCCGGTGTCGCCCAGCAGCCTGTCGTCCTCGCTGCCGCCGTCCAGGGTGTCATTGCCGTCGCCCCCCTGCAGAAAATCATCGGAGGTTTCGCCGAACAGGGTGTCGTCGCCTTCATCGCCGCGCAGGACGTCGCGCCCGTCGCCGCCTCTGAGCGTGTCGAGCCCCTGGCCACCGCCCAGAACGTCGTCCGCGTCCCCGCCATCCAGATCGTCGTCGCCGATGCCGCCGAAGATGCGGTCGTCACCGGCACCGCCCGACAGGGTGTCGATCCCGTCGAAGCCGTTGATGACATCGTTGCCGCGCAGGCCCGACAGGATGTCGTCTCCCGCGGAGCCGTTCAGGATGTCGGCGGTGAACTGGACCGCGACCGTCACCGGCGCAGAGGTCTCGCTGGCGGCATTGGTGATCTGAAGGGTCAGGACATGGGTCGACACCGGTATGTCCGAGGTCGACTGGTACAGCAGCGCCTCGACCAGGGCCTCGATCGCGGCCCGCGTCGCACTGCTGTTGAAGTTGATGACATACGCCCCGGTCGGCGGCGGACTCGCCACCGTCCCGATATCGACGCCTTCGAAACTGACCACGCCGAACTCGATGCCGATCTGTCCCGAACCGGTCCCCACGTTCCGGATCGAGATGAGATCGGTGGGGTTCAGCCCCGTGATGCTCAGATTGCCGCCGCCATAGCCGACGCCTGAATCGACGAAGGTGACGTCCGCGTCGATCTGGACGGAGGGGTCGCCCTCGTTGCTCGCCAGAGTGCCGACGACGTCCGTCAGGCTGAGCGTATTCTCCGCGACATCGGTGACCGTGACCCGCAGGTTCTGGGTGTCGCTGTTCACCCCGTCCGAGGCCTGGACCACGATGTCGTAGTTGTTGTCCCCGCCGGCATCGAGCGGATTTTCGAAATCGGGCGGCGTGATGAAGCCGACCGCCCCCGTCGCCGGATCGATCGAGAACAGGCCCGCATCCGCGCCGCCGACGATGGCGTAGGTGAGATTGGCCCCGGCGTCGGGGTCGATGGCCGTCACGGTGGTCGCCGATCTGGATCCCTCGGCGACGGACACGGTCCCGTTGGTCCCGCCGCCGTCCGAGGTGATCACCGGTGCCTCATTGGCGTTGGTGACCGTCAGATTGATGGTCTGGCTGTCGGTCAGCAGTCCGTCGGAGACCTGGACGACGACCTGATAGACATTGTCGCCGTTCTGGTCGGCCGGTGCCTCGAAATTCGGCGGGTTGATCAGGCTCAGGACCCCGGCACCATTGATCGTGAACAGGGCGGCGTCGGCCCCGCCGATGATCGAATAGGTCAGGTTGGCACCGGCGTCGGGGTCGAGGGCCGTGATCGGGTTGGGGCCGGTGGTGTTCTCGGAAATCGTATAGCCGCCGACCGTACCGCCGCCGTTGGAGGTGATCACCGGCGCCTCATTGGCGTTGATGACCGTCAGGCTGATGGTCTGGGTATCGGTCAGGGTTCCGTCGGACGCCTGGACGATCACCTCATAGACATTGTCGCCGTTCTGGTCGGCGGGAGACTCGAAATTCGGCGGGTTGATCAGGCTCAGGACACCGGCCCCGTTCATCGTGAACAGGGCGGCGTCGGCCCCGCCGATGATGGAATAGGTCAGGTTGGACGCCGCGTCGGGATCAGAGGCGGAGACCGTATTGGGGCCGAGCGTGTTCTCGAAAATGGTGTAGCCGCCCGTCGCCCCGCCACCGTTGGAGGTGATGACCGGGGCTTCATTGGCATTGCCGACGTTGACGAAGACCGTCTGCACATCGGTCCCGCCCTGGCCGTCGGAGACCTGGACGTCGACCTCATAGACACCGTCGGCGTTCAGGTCGGTCGGGGCCTCGAAGTTCGGTGCGGCCACGAAGGTCAGGACGCCGGTCGCAGGGTTGATCGCGAACCGCGCGCCGTCCCGGCCGGTGATGATGGACCAGGTCAGGGTGGCACCCGCGTCGGGATCCGCCGCAACCAGCGTGGTCACGGTCGTGCTGTTTTCGACGCCGGGGATGACGGTCGACGGCCCGCCGCCGCCCGAGGTGATGACCGGTGCCTCATTGGCGTTGGTGACGGTGAGATTGATGGTCTGGGTGTCGGTCAGCGTCCCGTCCGAGACCTGGACGATGACCTCATAGACGTTGTCGCCGTTCTGGTCGGTCGGTGCCTCGAAATCCGGTGGATTGATCAGGCTGAGGACGCCGTTGTTCATCGTGAACCGGGCCGCGTCCGCGCCGCCGATGATCGAATAGGTCAGGTTCGCCCCGGCGTCCGGGTCGATCGCTCCGATGGGATTGGCCCCGGGCGTGTTCTCGACAATGGTGTAGGCGCCGACGGCCCCGCCGCCGTTCGAGAAGATCACCGGGGCTTCATTGGCGTTGGTCACCGTGACGTTCAGCGTCTGGGTGTCGGTCAGCGTCCCATCGGAGACCTGGATGATCACCTGATAGATGTTGTCGGCGTTCTGATCGGCCGGGGCCTCGAAATTGGCCGGGTTGATCAGGCTGAGCACGCCCGCGCCATTGATGGCGAACAGGGCGGCGTCGGCCCCGCCGATGATGGACCAGGTCAGGTTGGCCCCCGCGTCGGGGTCGAAGGCGGTGACCGTGTTCGGTCCCGTCGTATTCTCGACGATGGTGTAGCCACCCGTCGCACCGCCGCCGTTGGAGGTGATGACCGGTCCGTCATTGGTCCCGGTCACCGTCACCGTGACGGTCGCGTCATTGGTGAAGCGCGTGACGTTGGCCGCACCGAACAGGACATAGCTTGATCCGGCGTTGACGCGGCCGGACGGGTCGGCATGGGGCGCGCCGATGATCAGGTCGTCGAAGCCGTCGCCGTTCACATCGCCGGCCGCCGAGACGGACTGACCGCTGAAGTCGCCCGCTGCGACGCCGCCGATGACGAAGCCGGTCTGACCGTTCAGGGACGACAGATCCAGCACATTGCCGAAGCCGCTCGTGCGGCCGAAGACGACATAGGTCTCACCGGCATCGGTTCCCCCGGTCCCGTCGGCGTAGAGGGCACCGATCAACAGGTCGTCGATGCCGTCGCCGTTGACGTCCCCCGCCGAGGCCACCGAATGCCCCGTCAGGTTCAGCGCGGCCGTGCCCGTGATGGTGAAGCCCATGGCGGCGGGCATGGACGACAGGTCCAGATTGGCCCCGAAACCGCCCGCCCGGCCGAACACGACATAGGTCTCGCCGGCGTTCTCGCGCCCGGCCGGATCGGCATAGAGGGCGCCGATGACCAGATCCGCCCGCCCGTCGCCGTTCAGATCGCCGGCGGAGGCGACCGACCAGCCCGCGTGGTCCCCGGCGTCGACGCCCGAGATGGTGAAGCCGTCGGCCCCGCCGAGGGTGCCAAGGTCGAGGGTCGCGCCGAAACCGCCCACGCGCCCGAACACGACAAAGGCTTCGCCGGCATTGGCCCGCCCGCCCGGATCGCCCTGGGGGGCCCCGATGATCAGATCGTCGATGCCGTCGCCGTTGACGTCTCCCGCCGCCGCGACGGAATAGCCGCTCCGGTCGGATGCATCGGCCCCGAGGATGGCGAAGCCGTTGGCCCCGGTCAGCCCGGCCACGTCGAGGTCGGCGGCGAACCCGCCGGCCCGGCCGAACACCACATAGCTGGCTCCCGCGTCGGCATCGGCGCCGCCGTTCGCGTCCCGCGCCCCGAGGATCAGGTCGTCGAAGCCGTCGCCGTTGATGTCGCCCGCGGACGAGACGGCGAAGCCGAGCCCGTCTCCCGCCGCGCCACCCCGGAAGGTCACCCCCGTGGCACCGTTCAGTGCGGACAGGTCCAGGCCGGCGCCGAAGCCGCCCGCGCGGCCGAAGACCAGATAGGTCTCGCCGGCATTGGACCCCTGCGCGGCCTCGCCCCACGGTGCCCCGATCAGGAAGTCGGCCAGCCCGTCCCCGTTGACGTCTCCCGCCGCCTGGACGCTGGCACCGCTGAAGTCGAAGGCGTTGACGCCGGTGAGGGCGAAGCCCTGCGAGGCGGTCAGGTTGGCGAGGTCGAGCGATGCGCCGAAACCGCCCTGGCGGCCGTAGACCACATAGCTGACACCGGCGTCCGTGCGGCCGGCCGGATCCGCCGACAGGGACCCGATCAGCAGGTCGTCGCGCCCGTCGCCGTTGACGTCGCCGATGCCCGCGACGGAATAGCCGCTGCGGTCGCCCGCGGCGGCGCCGTGGATCACGAAGCCGTTCGTTCCATTGATCGAGGAGGCGTTGAATACGCCCTCCGGGGCCAGGGGCGATCCGCCCCCGTCTCCCGCCGCATAGGTGAAGCTGTCCTGGGCCGTCTGGCCGGCGCCGAGGCTCTGGAAGGCCGTGCCGACCTCATAGGACAGGGTGCCGTCTGAATTGACGATCACCCGCGCGCCCGAGGGCAGGATGATGATGCTGCCGGCTGTCACCGCAGCGCCGTTGATTCGAGCCACTGCGGCGGCCCCGACGTCGTTGTTCAGCACGGAAATGACCACCGCCGGGCCGTCCTCGACCGCGCTCGCCGTGTCATTGCCGGCGGACACCGGTCGGGGCGCGCCGAGGCCAGGAGGGCTGATCTGGTCGACCGGGCGCAGCAGGGCGGTCCCCTCCGGCGCGGGCGGCAGAACCTCGGCTGTCAGGGGCCTGGGTGCGGACGTTACGGTTTCGTCCAGCGGATGGTCAGCGCCCTCGACGCGGTCGACGTCGAAGACCTGCAGCGCCGAAGCGGAGCGGGCGCGGGGCCCGGGTTCGACCAGACCAGGTTTCGTATAGGTGTTCCGAATGGCCATGCCGTCCCCCCGCGGTCTGGCTGCGGCGGCCGTCGCGCGCTCCTGCCCCAAACCCACCGAACACTGTGCGGCGAGCGTGGTCGGATGGCAAACCCCCACGCGTGAAATCAGCGTTCACGCCGAAAGCGCGCGAGGACCGGCTCAGATTTTCGGGATTGAGACGATGGTGGGTGATGTAGGGTTCGAACCTACGACCCGCTGATTAAGAGTCAGCTGCTCTACCAACTGAGCTAATCACCCGGACCATTCGTCTGCACGGAGCCTCGCAAGGCCTGTGCCGTCTGCGCGTGCGCCAGTCTGGGACCGGTTTCAGCGAGGGGGCGTACCTAATGGGAATGCCTCTCGCGTGCAAGGGGATTCACGGTTCCGTTTCGGTTTGTCGCAGGACGGGCTAGGGTCCGGTGAATCAGCCGCCGGGGAGCGGCGACGGGGGAAACGACCATGGCCTTCTGGAACCGCCGGCGCTCGATCGACGCCATGCTGGCCCCGCACGACGGACCGGCGCTGAAGAAGACGCTGGGCTGGCCGCATCTGATGGCCCTCGGCGTCGGCGCGATCGTCGGCACAGGCATCCTGACCCTGATCGGGGTCGGGGCCGGCCTGGCGGGTCCGGCGGTGATGATCAGCTTCGCCCTGGCGGGTCTGGTCTGCGCCTGCGCCGCCCTGGCCTATGCCGAGCTCTCGACCATGATGCCCGCGGCGGGCAGTGCCTATACCTATTCCTACGCCGTGCTGGGCGAGCTGATCGCCTGGATCGTCGGCTGGAGCCTGATCCTCGAATATTCGCTGGTGGTGTCCGCCGTGGCTGTGGGCTGGTCGGGCTATGCGACCGGCTTCCTCGCCGGCATGGGCGTCGAGCTGCCGGCCATTCTGGCGGCGGGACCGCACGTCGAGGGCGGCTGATCAACCTGCCGGCAGTGTTCATCATCGCCGTGGTGACGGGCCTGCTGCTGCTCGGCACCCGCGAGAGCGCCACGCTGAACGCCATCCTCGTGGTCATCAAGATCGTGGCCCTGATCGCCTTTGTTGCCATCGCCCTGCCGGCCTTCGACGCCGCCAACTTCACCCCCTTCATGCCCAACGGCTTCGGCTCGCCGGCCCTGCCGTTCGCCGAGCAGATCACCGGCCAGCCCGTGGTCCAGACCGGGGTCATGGCGGCGGCGGCGATCATCTTCTTCGCCTTCTACGGCTTCGATGCCATCTCGACGGCCGCCGAGGAAACGAAGCGGCCCGAGCGCGATCTGGCCATCGGCATCGTCGGCTCGATGGTCGTCTGCACGGCCCTGTATCTGGTCGTGGCCGCTGCCGCGATCGGCGCCCGTCCGGTCGCCAGCTTCGCCGAAAGCCCCGAGCCGCTGGCCCTGATCCTGCGCGAAATGGGGCAGGGGACGGCGGCGCAGTGGATCGCGGTCTCGGCCGTGGTCGCCCTGCCGACCGTCCTGCTGGCCTTCCTGTTCGGCCAGAGCCGCATCTTCCTCGGCATGGCGCGCGACGGCCTGCTGCCGCGCAAACTGGCCAAGGTGTCGGCGCGCGGCGTGCCGGCGGTGGTGACCGTCTTCACCGCCATCGTGGTGGCGGGCCTGGCCGGCGTCATGCGGCTGGACGAACTGGCTTCGCTGGCCAATGCCGGGACGCTGGCCGCCTTCGCCGCGGTCGGCGTCTGCCTGATCGTCCTGCGCATCCGCGACCCGCACCGCCCGCGCGTCTTCAAGGCACCGCTGTGGTGGCTGGTTGGAGCGATCACCATCATCGGCTGCATCGTCTTCTTCTTCAGCCTGCGCGCCTCGACCCAGATGTGGTTCGTGATCTGGAACGCCGTCGGCCTCGTCGTCTATTTCGGCTGGTCGGCCTGGAACTCGCGGCTGGCCAAGGGCGAGGAGACCGCCGGCTGATGGCGTTGCGCGATCTGTCCGGTGCGGTCGACTTCACGGTCCTGGAGCGGATGACCGGCGGCGACGACGGCATCACCGAGGAGGTCCTGGGCCTGTTCGTCCAGCAGGCCGCGATGTGGTCGCCCATGCTGGACGTGCGTGAGGACGGCTGGCGTGATGGCGTGCACACCATCCGGGGCGCGGCCGCGGGCATCGGTGCCGACACCCTGGCGGCGGCCTGCCAGACCGCCGAGGCAGCGGACAAGGCCGTCGCCCCGCCGCTGCTCGACCGGGTGCGGGACGCGCTGGAGATCGCCCTCGCCGATGTGGCGGCCTACCGGCACGCGCTGATGCTGAGGTCGCTGCGGGCATGACCGCCGCCGACTATGTCGGCCTGGTGCTCGCGAACACGCCCTGGTGGGCCTTTGCCCTGCTGGCGCTGCTGGTCGTTCTCGGCGTCCGGCGGCTCAGGACCCGGGTCCGCGGCCTTGCCATGGCCTTCGCCGCACCGGTCGCGTTCGGGGTCTGGGGCCTGTTCAATGTGGCTGCGTACAGTCAGGCACAGTCCGCCTTCGTCGGCATCTCGACCTTCCTGCTGCTGTTCGCGGCGGGCTGGGCCTCCACTCGCCTCTACATGGGCGAGAAGGCCGATCTCACAAACGATGGCCGGTTCCTGTTTCACGGCACGCCGGAACCGCTGATCACCTATATGACCGTCTTCGCCATCCGCTTCGGGCTGGAAGTCTGGAAGGGTTTCGAGCCGGGAGCCGCGCCCCTGGCCGGAGGCTTCGCCATCGGCCTGTCCGCCTTCGTCGCCGGCCGGACCGCCCGGAGAGCCTTCTCACTCTTCCATCTGCGCCGGTCTTCAGCCGCCGCCTGAAGGCCTAGCCGCGCGTGCGGTCCCAGACCCCGAACTCATGCGCGATGCACCGGTCGATCAGGGTGCGCCAGACCGGCTCGGCGATGGCCGGCGACAGGCCGGCGGGGCCGGCGGCGGCCAGCACCTTGGCGACCACATCCTCGATGCGGGCGTCGTCATGCACCACCGACCGGTCCGGCTTGATGCGGGCCGCGGCGTCCATATAGCGCTGGCGCTCGGCCAGCAGCTCGACGAGGGCGCGGTCGAGCGCGTCGACGCCCTGGCGCACCTCGGCCATGGAGGCGCAGGCTTCCGGCGCGGTGCGCGGATCGATGGTGACGCTATCCGACAAAGGCACGCTCCAGCACATAGTCGCCCGGCTCGGCGTTCGAGCCCTCCTTCATGCCGAAGGATTCGAGCAGTTCAGCGGTTTCCTTGATCATGGCCATGGAGCCGCACAGCATGACCCGGTCGCGCCCGGGCGAGAAGCCGTGCGGCAGACCCAGGTCGTCGAACAGCGCGCCCGACTTGATCCGGTCGGTGATCCGTCCGGCGTGCTCGAAGGGCTCGCGGGTGACGGTGGGATAGTAGGTCAGCTGGGCCCTGGCCTCCTCGCCGATCAGGGGATCGTCGTGGATGCCTGAGGTCAGGAAGTCCCGATAGGTCAGGTCGGCGGCGTGGCGCACGGTATGGCAGACCACGACATGGCCGAAGCGGCTGTAGGTGTCGGGGTCGCGCGCCACGCTGAGCCACGGTGCCAGGCCGGTGCCGGTTCCGATCAGCCACAGCCGCTCGCCGCCGGTCAGGGCGTCCAGCACCAGGGTGCCGGTCGGCTTCTTGCCCATCAGGACGGTGTCGCCCGGCTGGATCTTCTGCAGGCGCGAGGTCAGGGGGCCGTCGGGCACCTTGATCGACAGGAACTCCAGCTCTTCGGCCCAGCCGGGGCTGGCGATGGAATAGGCGCGCAGGACCGGCTTGCCGCCGTCGGCTCCCGGCAGGCCAATCATCACGAACTCACCCGAACGGAAGCGGAAGTCCTCGGGCCGGGCGATGGCGAAGCTGAACAGCTGGTCGGTCCAGTGGCGCAACCACAGCACTTCCAGCTCATGGAAGGCGGAGGCTTTCGCGGGCGGCGGAGGGGCGGCGACGTCGGTCATTGCGCGCTTCTTAGGGGGTGAGAGGCGAGGGGGGAAGGGATGCGGATGTCGCGTTTGCCGCAAGGGGGATGACGACGCCTGAAACTCCCTCTAGCGTCCGCGCCATGCGCAACAAACTCCTCGCCTCCACCCTGTTTCTCGCGGCGCTTTCGCCGTTCACCGCCGTGATGGCGCAAACTGCGGACCCGGCGGTCCTGACCCCCGAGCGGGTGTTCGCCAATCCGTCGCTGGCCGGGCCCGTGGCGCGGGGCGTCAGCCTGTCGCCCGACGGCGAACTGGTCGCCTTCCTCCGCTCGCGCGAAGACGACGTCGACGTGCTGGATCTGTGGGCCGCGCCGACCGGCGAGGGCGAGCCATTCAAACTGATCGACGCCCGGGCGCTGGTGCCGGATGCGGGCGAGCTGTCGGAGGCCGAGAAGGCGCGGCGCGAGCGGATGCGGATCAGCCAGCGTGGCGTGGTCGAATATTCCTGGGACCAGCAGGGGCGCTACATCCTCGCCCCGCTGGAGGGCGACATCTTCCTCGCCGAGCGTGAAGGCGGGGCCGTGCGCCGCCTGACCGAAACCCCGGCCGACGAGATCGACGCCAAGGTCTCGCCCAGGGGCAATTTCGTCTCCTTCGTCCGCGATCAGGACCTGGTCGTCCTCGAGCTGAACGGAAACCGCGAAACGGCGGTGACCACGGACGGCGAAGGCCTGATCACCTGGGCTACGGCCGAGTTCATCGCCCAGGAAGAGATGGACCGCGACACCGGCTACTGGTGGAGCCCGGACGAACGCTACATCGCTTTGCAACGCACCGACGAAAGCACGGTCGACATCATCCCGCGGCTGGACATTACCGGCGGCGGTGCCCGGGTGATCGAGCAGCGCTATCCGCGCGCCGGCCGGCCGAACGCCGTGGTCGAACTGTTTGTCCACAACCGGGAAACGGGGGAGCGGACGAAGGTCGATCTGGGTGCCAATGCCGACATCTATCTGGCGCGCGTCGACTGGTCGGCCGACGGCCGCACCCTCTATGTCCAGCGTCAGTCGCGCGACCAGAAGACGCTCGATCTGCTGAGCGTCGATCCGGCCACGGGGGTCTCGCGCGTGATCCTGTCGCGGACCTCGGACGCCTGGGTTCCGTTGACCCACGATTTCAAGCCGCTCGACGACGGCAACTTCATCTGGTCGTCGGAAGAGACCGGCTGGAAGCACCTGTACCTCTACAACCGCGACGGCCGCCGCATCCGGGCGATCACCTCGGGCGACTATCCGGTCAAGAGCCTGAATGGTGTCAATCAGCAGACCGGCGAGGTCTTCTTCACCGCCTCGATGCGCGATGGCCGGGAACTGCCGATCGAACAGCAGATGTTCCGCGCCAGCCTTCGCCGGACTGTGACGCCCGTGGCGGTAGCGCCGGGCGGCGGCTGGTGGGGCGCGTCGATGAACAAGACGGGCACGGCCTATGTCGGCAACTACACCGACCTGAACACGCCGACGCAGTCCGGCCTGTATCGCGCCGACGGGACCTTCGTGCGCTGGATCGAGGAGAACCGGTTGGACGCCGATCACCCGATCTATCCTTATGTCTCGCGTCGCGGCGCAGTGACCTTCGGCACGCTGGAAAGCCATGGCGAGACCCTGGTCTGGCAGATGACCACGCCGCCGGGCTTCGACCCGTCGAAACAGTATCCGGTGGTCATGCAGGTCTATGGCGGACCCTCGGGCGGCGGTGTTCGACGCAGCTGGCAGGGCTCGACAAATCAACTGTTGACCGAGGCGGGCTATATCGTCTTCCGCCTCGACAACCGCGGCGAGGGCGACCGGTCCGCGGCCTTCAAACAGGCCCTGCATCTGCGCATGGGTCAACCTGAGATCGAGGATCAGGTGTTGGCGGCAAACTATCTGAGAGCGCTGCCTTATGTCGCCGACGATCGCATCGCCATGATGGGCTGGTCCTATGGCGGTTTCATGAGCCTGATGGCCCTGACCGAGCCGGCCATGGACCTGGCCTCGGCCATCGCCGGCGCCCCGCCGACCGAGTGGAGCCTGTACGATACCCACTACACCGAACGGTTCATGTCGACGCCGGAACTGAACGCCGCGGGCTACGCCGCCTCGGACGCCATTCCGCGCCTGCCGAACCTGACCGGACGGCTGCTGTTGATGCACGGCATGGCCGACGACAACGTCATCCTCGAGAACTCCACGCGGGTCATCGACGCGCTGCAGGCCCAATCCATTCCCTTCGAACTGATGCTCTTCCCCGGCCAGCGCCACGGCGTCCGGGGCAATGAAAGGCAGCTGCAGCAATGGCGAACCTACCTGGACTTCCTCGATCGCACGATCGGTTCAAGGGCGCCCGCCGCGCAGGACTGATTGCGGGGGCGGTTGCGGCGCTTTCGTTGGGCGCCTGTGCGACGCCCAACGGCGACGGCAGCTGGACTATGGCCGGCGAGGACGGCGGTCGCATCTATCAGCCGCCGACTGCCGCCGCCGTGGTGGACGGGCATTTCCCCGGTGCTGCCGCCATTGACGGGTCGCTCACCCTGATCGCCAGTGTGGACACCGTCGGGCCAGAGCCCTTCAACGCCGTGATCGCAACCAGTCCCGCCATGATGGCGGACGATTGGCCGATCCCCGATGGCCCCCTCCGCGGCCTGCCGGTCCTCCTGAAGGACAACATCGAAACCGCCGACATGCCGACCACGGCCGGCTCCCTCGCCCTCGTCGACAACGCGCCCGGCCGGGATGCGCCCCTGGTCACCCGCCTGCGCGAGGCCGGTGCTGCCATCCTCGGCAAGGCCAATCTGTCGGAATGGGCCAACATCCGGTCGACCAACTCCATCAGCGGCTGGAGCGCGGTCGGGGGCCAGACGTTGAACCCCTATGATCCGGCGCGGACCCCTTGTGGTTCATCCGCAGGCAGCGCGACGGCGGTCGCCATGGGTCTGGTGCCCGCCGCCATCGGCACCGAGACCAACGGCTCCATCGTCTGCCCGGCCTCGGTCAATGGCGTGGTCGGGTTCAAGCCGACCGTGGGCTTGGTTTCGCGCACCCATATCGTGCCGATCAGCCATTCGCAGGACACCGCCGGGCCGATCACGACGACCGTCGAGGACGCGGCCATTGTGTTGTCGGTCATCGCCGGGTCCGACCCGCTGGACCCCGCCACGGTCGAGGCGGATGCGCGCAAGGTCGACTATCGCGCGGCGCTCGACCCGGAAGGCCTCAGAGGGACCCGGATCGGCGTCATGCGTTTCCTGGTGCCCAATTTCTCGCAAGAGACCCAGGCTGAGTTCGAACGCGCCCTTCAGGCCATGCGCGACGCCGGGGCGGAGCTGGTGGACATCACCGAGGGGCCCGACATGCAGGCCGTCGGGGCCAGCTTCCAGGTGCTGATGACCGAGCTGAAGGTCGATATGAACGCCTATCTGGCCTCGACCGACCCTATGCAGGTTCCGACCCGGACCCTCGCCGACCTGATCGCCTTCAACGCCGCGGAACCGCGCGAGACCGTGCTGTTCGGCCAGGAGCTGTTCATCCGCGCCGAGGCCACGACCGGTCTCGAAGACCCCGCCTATGTCGAGGCCCGCGAACGCTCGTTCCGGGCCGCGGGGCCGGAGGGCATCGACCGGCTGATGGCGGAAAACAACGTCGCCGCCCTGATCTCGCCGACCACGTCGCGGGCCTGGACCAATGACCCGACTGACGACGACCGCGCCCAGGGATCGTCCAGCTCGCTGGCGGCGGTGGCGGGCTATCCGCACCTGACCGTGCCGATGGGCTTCGACCGCGGCATGCCGGTCGGGATCAGCTTCATTGGCGGCAAATGGGACGACGCCCGCATCCTCTCGCTGGGCCACGCCTATGAGCAGCGGACCCATGAACGACGCCCGCCAACGTTGGTGCAACCTTCGGCCCCGAACGGCGGTTGAGGCGCGATGGAACGGGAGTTCGTCAAATTCGCCACCGCGACCGCCAAGGTCGCCGGCAAGCCATGGACCTTCATCGCCTGCCTGGCGATCGTGCTCGGCTGGGCAGCCACCGGGCCGATCTTCAAGTTCAGCGAGACCTGGCAGCTGGTGATCAACACCGGCACGACGGTGATCACCTTCCTGATGGTGTTCCTGATCCAGAACACCCAGAACCGTGACGGTGCGGCGATGCAGGCCAAGCTGGATGAGCTGCTGTTCGCGGTGAAACAGGCGGATGACCGGTTCATCGGCATCGAACATCTGACCGAGCTCGAGCTGGACGCCATCCTGATGGAGGTCGAGAGCCGAGCCCTCGCCATCCAGGCGGGCAAGCCGGCGCGGGCCTTGCCCGGCAAGCGCGCCCGGCCCGAGGCGGTCGCGCCGGCCCAGCCGAAGAAGGCCAGTCCGCGCCCCTCCGGCAAACCAGGCGCATGAGCGATCTGGCCGCCAATGTCGTGGGCACTCTTGCGGCCCTTTGTTCGATCACCAGCTTCGCCCCGCAGATGATCAAGATCTGGAAGGAACGCGACGCCTCATCGGTGTCGCTGAAAACCTATTCGTTGACGGTGATCTGCTTCGTGCTGTGGACGGCCTACGGCGTGCTGACAGGGGCTTGGCCGATCATCGTCGCCAATGCCTGCGCCCTAGTTATGGCCTCGGGTGTCCTCGTGATGAAGTGGCGGTTCCGCGAGGCTTCGGGGCGCTGAGCCCATCCACCTGCGGGTGATGGCGATAGACAGACGGGCGGGGGTCTGAAAGCGTAACGCGGCTATGTGAGGCGGGGGCCGATCGATGTTGCTCAACCGACGAGGCGCGCTGGCCGGCGCTGGCGGCCTGATGACGGCCCTGGCGACCGGCGAGGCCTGGGCGCAGGACACCCGACGCGTCCGCAAGGCCGCCTCTTCCCTGAGCTCCGCCGACGACGACATCCTCGCCTTCGCCGAGGGCGTCAAGCTGATGAAGCGCCGCTCGGACGCCCTCTCATGGGAGGCCCAGAACCGCCTCCACGCCCAGCGCGCCGAGCACGGCAACTGGCGCTTCCTGCCCTGGCACCGGCTGCAGGTCGCCCACATGGAGCGGATCATCGCCCAGGTGACCGGCCACGCCAATTTCGCCATGCCCTACTGGGACTGGCAGGTGGACCGGTTCCTGCCGCCGTGGGTGCTGGACCCGACCTCGCCGCTCTATGAGCGTCAGCGCGATCCGGCCGCCGAGACCCTCGATTTCCAGAAGGCCCGGTTCGCCCAGAGCCGCGACGTGGCCCGCGTCTCGGACGACAATTTCGACGCCTTCTGCGGTCGCGAGCGCGCCGCGGGCCGGGTCGAGGCCTATGGCCACAACATCATCCACATGCTGGTCGGCGGCTATATGGGCAGCACCCGCACGGCGGCGCTCGATCCGGTCTTCTGGCTGCACCACTGCAACGTCGACCGGGTCTGGGCGACCTGGCACCAGAAGAACGGCGACCTGGCGTATCCGAGGCCGTGGAAGGACGTCTCCATGTCGGGCTTCACCGGTCCCGACGGCCGGCAGACCGGGCGGTGGGTCGCGTCGCGCATCACCTCCACCCGGGGTCTGGGTTATCGCTACGACGCTCTTTATGCGCCCCTGGTCTTCGCCCTTCCGCCGGGGGCGCTCGGCGGACCGCCCGTGTCGACCAGCGAGGTCTCCATCCGGGTCGATGCCGATTCCACGGATGGCTCGATCCGGCTGGAACTGCCCGACGAGATCGTCCGCCTGCTCCGCGAGGCTCCCGGCCGGGTGACGGTCGAGGGGACCGGGGTCGTGGCCTATGAGCGGTCGGAGAACCTGACCGGTCGCGGCATCGCCACCAGCGTGTTCGCTGCGAAGGGCCGCGTGGACCTGGGCGTCTCCCCGACCTTCGTCCATTTCGGCGGCGGCGAGGATGACGCGCACGCGGGCCATAGCGGGCACGGTGACTACGCCCACGTCTTCACCTTCGACAGCGCGGTGGTTCAGCTGGCCAGGCTGACGACCGGGCCGCTGGCGATCGTATCGACAGCCCAGGACCTGCGGCCCGAAGAGCAGCGGCCGCCGGTAAGGGCGGTGTCTCTGGAGGCGACGATGACGGTGACCGAGTACGCCGCCTGATCCTTCAGTCCGCGCCTCGGGTCGCCTGGGCCGCATGGACGAGGGCGATGATGCGATCCGCTGCCTCATCGACCGAACAGCCGGCCGCGTCGATCCGCAGGTCCGGCGCGTCCGGTGCCTCATAGGGGCTGTCGATGCCGGTGAAATGGCTCAACTGTCCGGCCCGCGCCTTGGCGTAGAGCCCCTTCACGTCCCGCGCCTCCGCGACCTCCAGCGGGACGTCGATGAAGATCTCGAGGAACTCGCCCGGCTCCATCCGCTCGCGCGCCATCCGCCGTTCCTCGCGGAAGGGCGAGATGAAGGAGACCAGCACGATCAGGCCCGCATCCGTCATCAACCGCGCGACCTCGGCCACCCGACGGATGTTCTCGACGCGGTCGGCGTCCGTAAAGCCGAGGTCCCGGTTCAGCCCGTGACGCACGTTGTCGCCGTCCAGCATCACCGAGTGGAGGCCCTCGGCGAGCAGGCGCTGCTCGACGCGGTTGGCGATGGTGGACTTGCCCGCGCCGGACAGGCCCGTGAACCAGAGCACCAGCGGCGACTGGCGTTTGAGCGCTGCGCGGTCGGCCCGGCTGACGGTCAGGGCCTGCGGATGAATGTTTGCCGCCCGACGCAGGGCGAAACGGATCATGCCGGCACCGGCGGTCTCGTTCGTCATCCGGTCGATCAGGATGAAGCCGCCGAGGTCGCGGTTCACCGCATAGGGCTCGAAGGCGACGGGCGCGTCGAGCGCCAGGGTGCACAGGCCGATGTCATTCAGGGCCAGGGTCGGGGCGGCCAGCATCTCGCCGGTATCAACATTGACCTTGTGCTTGAGATCGCTGATCCGCGCCCCGATCGTCTCGGCACCCAGCTTGAGCCAGTAGGACCGGCCGGGCAGCAGGGGGCGTTCGGACATCCAGACCAGATGGGCCTCGAACTGGTCCGCGACCTCCGGCGGAGCCCGGGCCGCGGCGATCAGATTGCCGCGGGAAACATCCACGTCAGGCGTGAGCGTCAGGGTCACGGACTGGCCCGCGCCGGCGTCGTCGAGATCGCCGTCCAGGGTGACGATGCGGTCGATCCGGGCGCTGACGCCTGACGGCAGAATACGCACGGAGGCGCCCGGACGGGCCGAGCCGGCCACGATCCGGCCAGCAACGCCGCGGAAGTCGGCGTGGGGGCGGCTGACGCCCTGAACGGTCATGCGCATCGGTGCCGGCGCTGCCTCGGCCAGATGGACCGTCCGCAGACAGGTCATCAGGTCGGGCCCGCTGTACCAGGGCATCCGGCCATCCGCCGAGGAGACGTTGCCGCCCGTGCGCGCGCAGGTCGGGATGGCGGTCACATCGGTCAGGCCGATCTGCCGGGCGAAAGCGCGATAGTCCTCGACGATGGCCTCGAAACGCGCCTGCGAGCCTTCGACGAGATCCATCTTGTTCACGGCCAGCACGACCCGGCGGACGCCGAGCAGCGCCAGAAGCCGGCTGTGCCGCCGCGTCTGGGTCAGCACGCCCTTGCGCGCATCGACCAGCACGATGGCCAGGTCCGCGGTCGAGGCCGCGGTGACCATGTTGCGCGTGTACTGCTCATGCCCCGGGGTGTCGGCCAGGACGAAGCGGCGCTCGCCGATGTCGAAGAAGCGATAGGCGACGTCGATGGTGATGCCCTGCTCGCGCTCGGCGGACAGGCCGTCCACGAGAAAGGACATATCCGGGGCACCGTCGAGATCGGGCAGGGCCGCGATCTGGTCGGTCGGGATGGCGCCGGCGTCGAAAAGCAGGCGGCCGATCAGGGTCGACTTGCCGTCGTCGACCGAACCGCAGGTGATCAGGCGGACGAGTTCCTTCGGTCCGGTGTCAGGCAGCGGCACCATCAGAAATAGCCCTCGCGCTTCTTCCGCTCCATCGAGGCCGACGGATCGTGGTCGATGGCCCGGCCTTGCCGTTCGGACACCGAGGCGTCCCGCACTTCGCGGACGACGGCCTCCAGTGTGTCCGCTTCGCTTTCGACCGCCGCGGTCAGAGGCCAGCAGCCCAGGGTCCGGAACCGGACGCGGCGCATCTGCGCCTGTTCGCCGGGTCTCAGCGACATACGGTCGTCGTCGAGCATGAGCAGCGCCCCGTCGCGCTCGATCACTGGCCGATCCGCCGCGAAATAGAGGGAAGGCAGGGCGATGTTTTCGCGCTGGATGTAGCGCCAGACATCGAGTTCGATCCAGTTCGACAGGGGGAAGACCCGAACGGACTCGCCGTCGTTGAGCCGGGTATTGTAGAGGCTCCAGAGTTCGGGTCGCTGTCGTTTGGGATCCCAGCCGTGCGCCGCCGTACGGACCGAGACGATCCGCTCCTTGGCCCGGCTCTTCTCCTCGTCACGACGCGCGCCGCCGAAGGCGGCGTCGAACCGGCCGGCGTCCAGTGCCTGTTTCAGCCCCTGGGTCTTCCAGAGATCGGTATGGACGCTCGCCCCGTGATCGAACGGATTGATCCCGTCCGCCCCGGCGTCGGGATTGCGATGGACCAGGAGCGGCATGCCCGCCGCGACCGCGGCCTGATCCCTGAAGGCGTACATCTCGCGGAATTTCCACGTCGTATCGACATGCAGGAGGGGGAAGGGCGGCGGAGCCGGGAAGAAGGCCTTGCGCGCCAGATGCAACAGGACGGCGGAGTCCTTGCCGCCCGAGAACAGCAGCACCGGCCGCTCGCATTCGGCGACGACCTCCCGGAAGATGTGAATGGCCTCGGCTTCGAGAGAACCGAGGACGTCGTCGTGCAGCCGCATCGTCTAGCTGTGGCCCCGGAATCGCGCGGCGCCAAGCGGTTGGGCGTGCTTCAGGGCCGGTTTCGCATCCGGGCGACGGTCACGGACGGGCCCCCTTTTCCATCACCGGCCCGGAACCGGGGCACCGCCTTGCGGTTGTGACGGGGGGTGGGGCCAAAGGAGTAGCATGATGAGCAAGACCATAGCAGCCGTTGCAGCCGGTGCGCTGCTGGTGGCCACCCAGGCCATGGCGACAACCCAGGCCAGTCCGCGAGTAGGCGACCGCGTCGGCCCACAGTCGGGCGCTTCGAGCGAACTGGCGGGCGGCGTTTCAGCCGGCCTGATCTTCGCGGCCATCACGGTCGCGTCGTTCGCCGTCATCGTTTCAGCGGGCGACGACGACAGCGAGAGCGACTAGAGCCGGTCAGGCGCGGGTCAGTCGACCACGGCCGTGGTTTCGATCTCGACCCGCGCCGCGTCCTCCATCAATCCCTTGACCTCGACCACGGCCATGGCCGGGTAGTGAGGTCCGATCAGCTCGCGCCAGGCCGCGCCGATCTCGCGCAGGGCGGCGAGGTATTCGCGCTTGTCGACGACATACCAGGTCATCCGGACGATGTGCTCGGGGCCGGCACCGGCCTCACCGAGCACGGCGAGGGTGTTCTCGATGGTCTGACGGAACTGGCCCGCGAACCCCGTCTCGACAAAGGCCCCTTCGGGCGTCCAGCCGATCTGGCCGGCGACGAACACCATGCGGCCGGTCGCCTCGACGCCGTTGGAATAGCCCTTCGGGCGCGGCCAGCCTTCCGGCAGCAGGACGCGGTTCATTCGGCGGTCTCCAGATAGGGCGCGATGCGGGCGCGCAGGGCGTCTGGCCAGGGCTCGGGCTTCAGCGAGGCACCGACGTAGACGATCGTCTGGGTCGCCTCGAACCGCAGGGCGCCGCCGGCGGTGATCCGGTGGCGAAGGCCGCAGGAGGCGCCGCCCAGCTTCGTGACCGTGAGGGCGAAGGTCAGTTCGTCCTCCAGCCGTGACGGCGCGATGAAGCGGGCTTCGACGGCGGCGGTCGGGACGCTGACATGGCGGTTGACGTGCAGTTCGCGGAAGGAGGCGTCCAGAGGCCCGGCGAACCAGTCCTCGACCACCCCGTTCAGCATCTCGAAATAGCGCGGGAAGAAGACGATGCCGGCGGCGTCGCAGTCGGCGAAGCGCACGCGCCGATCGGTGGTAAAGATCCGGCCGCTCATGCGTCGGCCTTCAGGCGGAAGCGCTGCAACTTGCCGGTCTGGGTCTTGGGCAGGGCGTCCACGAAATCGAGGGCGCGCGGGTATTTGTAGGGGGCGATCACGGTCTTCACATGGTCCTGCAGCGCGGTTCTCAGGTTATCCGAGGCGGCATGGCCGACATTCAGGATCACGAAGGCCTTCACGATCTGGCCCCGTTCTGGATCGGGGACGCCGATGACCGCCGCTTCGGCCACGGCGGGGTGGCGAAGCAGGGCGTTCTCCACCTCGGGCGCACCGATATTGTAGCCGGACGAGATGATCATGTCGTCGGCGCGTGCCACGAACCAGAAATAGCCGTCCTCATCGAGCCGGTAGACGTCGCCGGTCAGGTTCCAGCCGTCCTGCACATAGGCGGCCTGCCGGCCGTCGGCGAGATAACGGCAGCCGGTCGGGCCGCGGACCGCCAGGCGGCCGGTTTCGCCCGCCGGGAGAGGGCGGCCTTCGGCGTCGATGATGCGCGCTTCATAGCCGGGCACGGCCCTGCCGGTGGCGCCGGGGCGGATGTCCTCTCCGCTGGCGGAGATGAAGACGTGGATCATCTCGGTCGAGCCGATGCCGTCGATGATCCGGACGCCGGTGGCTTCGTGCCAGGCGTCCGAGGTCGCTGCCGGCAGGGTCTCGCCGGCCGAGACGCAGGTGCGCAGGCTCGACAGGTCGTGCTCGCCCGTCAGCTTCAGCAGCGCGCGGTAGCCGGTCGGGGCGGTGAACAGGGCGGTCGCCTTGTGGCGGACGATGGTCTCGGCCAGGGCGTCGAAGCCGGGCCGGGTGGCAAAGGCGGTCGCGGCGCCGGCGGCGGCGGGGAAGACCACCAGCCCGCCGAGGCCGAAGGTGAAGGCGATCGGCGGCGTGCCGACGGCGACGTCGTCCTTCGTCAGACCAACGACGTGGCGGGCGAAGGTGTCGGCCATGGCGAGGATGTCGCGGTGGAAATGGACGCAGCCCTTGGGCTTGCCGGTGGTGCCCGAGGTGAAGGCGATCAGGGCGGGATCTTCAGCGGCGGTTTCAACGGTGTCGAAGCGGAACCCGATCGGCAGCGCCCGGGCGGCCTCCTGCAAGGCGGCTGAGTCCATCACCTGCGTCAGCGATGGCGCTGCGGCCCGGGCTTCGGTCACGGCTTCGGCCAGTGAGGCATAGACCAGGGCATGGCTGATCTTGGCCTTGTCGATCACGGTCGCCAGTTCGGCGGCGCGGAGCATCGGCATGGTGGCCACGACCACGCCGCCGGCCTTCAGGATCGCGAACCATGCCAGCACGGTCCAGGCCGAGTTTGGACCGTGCAGCAGGACGCGATTACCGGGCACCAGCCCCATCTGTCCGACCAGCACCTCGGCCATGCGGCCTGAAATGGCGTCGACCCGGGCCCAGGAGAATTCGTGATCGGAATCGATCAGGGCGCGGGCGTCGGGCCCGGCGGTCTGGATGGCCCGGCGCAGCAATTCGGCGGCGGCGTTGAGGCGCTCGGGATAGGCGAGCTCCGGCAGGTTGAAGATCAGGTCGGGTTGCTGCTCCAGCGGCGGCAGGTGATCGAGTACGAACCGGTCGATGTGGGACGTCTCACCCATGGGCACCGCCCGCCATGGCCGCCAGCGCCTGCCGGGCGATGACGATCTTCTGCACCTCGGACGCGCCTTCATAGATCCGCAGGGCGCGGACCTCGCGATAGAGCCGCTCGACCGGGTGGCCCGACACGACGCCGAGGCCGCCGAACAACTGGACGGCGGCGTCGATGACGGCCTGCGCCTCGTCGGTGGCGTAGAGCTTGGCCATGGCGGCCTCGCGGGTGACTCGCGGCGCGCCCTGATCCTTGAGCCAGGCGGCGCGGTAGATCAGCAGGGCCGAGGCATCGACCTTCAAGGCCATGTCCGCCAGCGACGCCTGCACCAGCTGCAGGTCGCTCATCGGTGCGCCGAACAGCTGGCGGGAGACCGTGCGGCTCGCGGCCTCGTCGAAGGCGCGGCGGGAGAAGCCGAGGGCGGCGGCGGCGACCGTGGAGCGGAACACGTCCAGCGTGGCCATGGCGATGCGGAAGCCCTCGCCCGGCTGTCCCAGCAGGCGGTCGCCGTCGATACGGCAGGCGTTGAAGCGGATGGTCGCCAACGGGTGGGGTGCCATCAGGGGGATGCGCTCGACGATCTCGAAACCGGGCGTGTCCGCATCGACCACGAAGGCGCTCAGTCCCTTGGCGCCGGGCGCTTCGCCGGTGCGGGCGAAGACGGTGTAGCGATCGGCCAGACCGCCGTTGGAGATGAAGGTCTTGGTTCCGTCCAGCACCCAGCCGTCGCCGTCACGGCGCGCGCTGGTCGACAGGGCGGCGACGTCCGAACCGGCGTCGGGCTCGGACAGGGCGAAGGCAGCGATGGTTTCGCCCGCGGCCACGCCCGGCAGCCAGCGGGCTTTCTGGGCCTCCGTGCCGAACAGGCTGATCGGGCCGGAGCCGAGGCCCTGCATGGCGAAAACGAAGTCGGCCAGACCGGAGCGTCGGGCGAGGGTCTCGCGCGTCAGGCATAGGGTGCGGACGTCCAGCCTGCCGTTCGCGTCGGGCACCGCGTTGTTCAGCCAGCCGCCCTCGGCCAGCGCCTTCAGGATCATGCGGCAATCGCCGTCGAGGTCGTGGTCGCCGTGCAGGCCCATGGCGTCCGTGTCGCTGACCCAGGCGTCCAGCCCGGCCGCAAAGGCGCGGTGGTGGTCGTCGAAAAAGGGCCAGTCGAGGAAGGTCCGGTCGCCCATCTCAGTTCCCCTCGAATACCGGCTCGCGCTTCGCCGCGAAGGCCTCATAGGCGCGGCGGAAGTCGTTCGTCTTCATGCAGATGGCCTGGGCCTGGGCCTCGGACTCGATGGCGGCGTCCAGGCTCATGTCCCATTCCACGTTGAGCTGGTTCTTGGTGATGCCGTGGGCGAAGGTGGGGCCCTTCGCCAGCGAACGGGCCAGTTCCACCGCCGTCGCCATCAGGGCCTCGCCCTCGACGATGCGATTGTGGAAGCCCCAGCGCTCGCCTTCAGCGGCGGTCATGACCCGGCCGGTGAACAGCAGTTCCGACGCCCGCCCCTGGCCGATCTGGCGGGGCAGGATGGCGCAGGCCCCCATGTCGCAGCCGGCCAGGCCGACCCGGGTGAACAGGAAGGCCGTCTTCGTCCGCGGCGTGGCGATGCGCAGGTCGGAGGCCATGGCCATGATCGCCCCGGCCCCGACACAGACGCCGTCCAGCGCCGCGATGACAGGCTGGGGGCAGGCGCGCATCGCCTTGACCAGATCACCGGTCATGCGGGTGAAGTTCAGCAGGGCCGGCATGTCCATTTCGGTCAGCGGACCGATGATCTCATGCACATCGCCGCCGGACGAGAAATTGCCGCCCGCGCCCGTGACGATCACAACCTTGCAGTCGTCGGCGTGGATCAGGGCGCGGAACAGATCGCGCATCTCGGCATAGGAGTCGAACGTCAGCGGGTTCTTTCGCTCGGGCCGGTTCAAGGTCAGGGTCGCGACGCCGTCGTCATCGACCGACCAGAGGAAATGGGCCGCCTTGTAGTCACGCGCCTTCATCCGTTCAGCTCCTCGTGGGTGGTGGCGTGGAGCGACCGCTTGGTCCGCTCCAGCAGGCGGGTCAGGTCGTCGGCCTCGGTGGTGCTCAGGTCGGCGAACAGGGCTTCGATCCAGCGCTCATGCGCACAGGCCATGGCGGTGAAACGGGTCTGGCCCAGCGACGTCAGGCGGACGCGCTGAACGCGTCGATCGGCACCGGCCATGGCCTCGATCAGGCCGTCGGCCTTCAGCCGGGCTGCCAGTCCTGTGACATTGCCGTTGGACACCATCAGCATGCCTGCGGCCTCGCCCATGGTCAGGCCGGCATCACCCGCGCGATCGAGCGCAGACAGCATGTCGAAGCGCGGCAGGGTGGAACCGAACTCGTCGCGGAGCCGCTGGGATACGGTCTGTTCGATCCGGGTCGAGCAGGTCAGCAATCGCAACCACAGCCTCAGCGACCGCTTGCCGTCCGGGGCTCCGCCCAGCCGATCCGGCAGCGAAGCGACGGCGGCGCTCACAGCTCGCCGCCGGCGACGGGGACCGCTGCCCCGTTGAGGCCCGAGGCACCCTCGCCGCACAGCCAGACGATGGTTTGCGCGACCTCGTCCGGGGTGATCAGCCGCCCCTGGGGGTTGGAAGCGGCGAGGGCTGCGCGGGCTTCTTCCTCGCTGCGGCCGGTCTTGCCGGTGATCGCCTCGACCGATCGGGCCACCAGGTCCGTGTCGGTGAAACCGGGGCAGACGGCGTTGACGGTGACACCCTTCGAGGCGACCTCCAGCGCAAGGGCGCGGGTCAGGCCGACGAGGCCGTGCTTGGCGGCGACATAGGCCGAGACATAGGGGTAGCCCTTCAGGCCCGCGGTCGAGGCGACATTGACGATCCGGCCCCAGCGACGGGTCAGCATGCCCGGCAGGACCAGACGCGCGGCCTCGGCCGGCGCTTCGAGGTTCAGGGCCAGCATGGCGCGGAAGGCGTCGGCGTCGGTCTTGAGGAAGGGGGCCGAGGTGGCCGCGCCGGCGTTGTTGACCAGAATATCGATCGGCCCGAACCGGTCGCGGCCAACCTCGATGGCGGCGGCCAGCATGTCCGGGTCAGTGACGTCAGCGGGGGCGGCGAAGGCGAGATCGCCGATGCGGTCGGCGGTCTCGGTCAGGCGGCCGATATGGCGGCCGATCAGGGTGACCTGACAGCCGGCTTCGGCCAGCCGTTCAGCCGTCGCCCGGCCGATGCCCGAGCCGGCACCTGTGACCACCGCGTGATGTCCCGTCAGGCTCATACCGGTCCCGCCTGCTGCTGCTTTTCGAGGTTGCGGGCCAGCTGGCCGAAGCCGGCGAGATACTGGACCGGCGGCATCTGCCCGCGCCAGCCGAGCTCGGCCGCGGCGCGCAGGCTCCAGTTGGGATCAGCCAGATGCGGCCGGGCGAGGGCGCACAGATCGGCGCGGCCGGCGGCGAGGATGCTGTTCACGTGGTCGGTCTCGTAGATATTGCCGACGGCCATGGTCGCGACGCCCGCCTCGTTGCGGATGCGGTCGCTGAACGGGGTCTGGAACATCCGGCCGTAGATCGGCTGCGCCTCCGGCGTGGTCGATCCCGCCGAGACGTCGTTCAGGTCGCAGCCGGCAAGGGCAAAGGCGCGGGCGATGGCGACGGAGTCTTCCGGTGTCAGGCCTTCGTCGACCCAGTCGGTCGCCGAGAGACGAACGGACATCGGCCGGTCCACCGGCCAGACGGCGCGCATGGCGGCGAAGACTTCGAGCGGGAAGCGCAGCCGGTTCTCGACCGACCCCCCGTAGTCATCGGTGCGATGGTTGGAGACGGGCGTCAGGAAGGACGACAGCAGATAGCCATGGGCGCAGTGCAGCTCGACCATGTCGAAGCCCGCTTCATCGGCCCAGCGCGTGGCCTGGACGAAGGCGTCGCGAACGCGGTCCATGTCGGCGCGGGTCATTTCGCGCGGTGTCTGGTCTTCCTCCGACCACGGAAGAGGGGAGGGGGCGATCAAGGCCCAGCCGTCCTTGAGGGGCTTGTCGGCCCGCGGACCCCACGGCCGCTCCACCGATCCCTTGCGACCCGCGTGGGCCAGCTGGATGGCGATCCGTGATCCCTGACCATGAACGAAGTCTACGATCCGCTTCCAGGCGTCGCGGTGTTCCGGCCGGTACATGCCCGCGCAGCCGGGCGTGATGCGGGCGTCCGCGGAGACGTCGGTCATTTCGGTGAAGACAAGGCCAGCGCCGCCGAGGGCCCGCCTGCCGAGATGGACCAGGTGGAAATCACCCACCAGCCCGTCTTCGGCCGAGTACATGCACATGGGCGAGACGACGACACGGTTGGGCAGGGTCAGGCCGCGCAGCTTCAACGGCGCGAACATGGGCGGTGGAGGATTGTCCGTAGACGGAGCACCGGCGTTGGCGGCGAACCAGCGCTCAACGCCGGTCAGGAAGGGCCCGTCGCGCAGGCGGAGGTTTTCATGGCTGACGCGCTGGCTGCGGGTCAGCAGGCTGTAGGTGAACTGCAGGGGGGCGAGACCGACATAGCGGTCCACCGTCTCGAACCATTCCGTGGAGTTCCGGGCGGCGCTCTGCAGCTTGAGCACCTCGATCCGGCGCTCCGCCTCATAGGCGGCGAGACCCGCGTCCAGATCATCGGCCTCGGTCAGGGTCTCGGCCAGGCGGATGGCATCCTCGAAGGCCAGCTTCGTCCCCGAGCCGATGGAGAAATGGGCCGTGTGCGCAGCGTCGCCCAGCAGGATGACCTTGCCGTCACGCCAGTTCGAACAGGCGACGCGCGGAAAGTTCAGCCAGGCCGAGCCGCGCAGGTGCCGGGCATTGCTCATCAGGGCGTGGCCGCCCAGCCAGTCGGCGAACAGCGCTTCGGCCGCGCGGCAGGTCTGGTCCTGGTCCATGGCCTCGAAGCCGAGGCCCCGCCATGTCGCCTCGCTGCACTCCACGATGAAGGTCGAGGCACCCGGCTCGAATTGATAGGCATGGGCCCAGACCCAGCCGTGGGGGGTCTCGACGAAGGCGAAGGTGAAGGCGTTGAGCGACTGTTTCGTGCCCAGCCAGATGTATTTGTTGGTCCGGACATCGATATCGACGCCGAAGACCTCCGGGTGGTCATTGCGGATCCGGCTGTTCAGGCCGTCGGCGGCGACAATGACGTCGGCGGGCAGGGCGCGGATGTCGGCGACCTCATCCTCGAACCGAAGTTGGACACCGAGCGAGCGGGCGCGCTCCTGCAGGATGGTCAGCAGCCGCTGCCGGCCGATGCCCGCGAAGCCATGTCCGCCCGAGCGGACGGTCTGGCCGTGGATATGGACGTCGATGTCGTCCCAATGGACGAAGGCCGCCTCGATGACGGCCGCGGTCTCGGGATCGTTGGCCTTGAGATTGGCGAGCGTCTGGTCGGAAAGACCACGCCCCAGCCGAAGGTATCGTCCGGCCGGTTGCGCTCGTGGACGACGACCTCGAGCGACGGATCGCGCAGCTTCAGGGAGATGGCGAGGTACAGGCCGCCCGGACCCGCGCCCACGACGGCGATGCTTCTGACGGCGCTGTTCATCGACATATTTTAAGCTTGAAACAACTCCGTCCGGTTGTCCAGCGTCAGCCGCCCGTGAACATGGCTCGGTCCGCCTTCACCGCCTCGACGATCATCGCCGTGACCGCGCGGATGCGGGCCAGGGGCTTGAGATCCGCATGGGTCACCAGCCACAGGCTGCGGTCCAGATGAACGGCGTCCGGCAGCACGCGCCTCAGCCCGGCCTCCCGCGCCGCGATGAAATCCGGAAGGACGCACAGGCCCGCGCCGGCGAGGGCGGCCTGGAGCTGGGCAATCAGGTTTGAGCTCTGCAGGGCGACATGAATGTCGACGTCCGGAGCCTGCATATAGTCGAGCTCGGGCGCATAGAGCAGGTCGCCGATGTAGCCGATGAAGCGTTGACCGGCCATGTCGGCGCGGGTCCGGATCGGCGGCCGCCCGTCTAGGTAGGTCGGCGCAGCGTAGAGGCTGAGGCCATAGTCGGTGAGTTTGCGAGAGATCAGCCGGCCCTCGCGCGGCGCGCTCAGGGTGACGGCGATATCCGCCTCGCGCTTCGACAGGCTGAGTACGCCGGAAATGGCCACAAGCTGGATGTCCAGTCCGGGATGCCGGTCCGCCAGTTTCGCCATCAGGGGCGCGAGGACATAGCTGCCGAACCCTTCCGGCGCGCCGATCCGCACCGTGCCGGACAGGGCCTGGTCGGACTCGCCCAGCTCGCTGGCGGCGAGCAAGGTCAGGCTCTCGATCTTCTCGGCGGTCGGCATCAGGCGCTCGCCATGGGGCGTCAGGGCGTAGCCCTGGGGGCTGCGGTCGAACAGCCGGGCACCCAGTCCGTCCTCGAGCGCGGCGATGCGCCGGGCCACGGTCGTGTGGTCCATCGCGACGCGCGCCGCCGCCGTCGTGAGGCGACCGGTGCGGGCCACGGCCAGAAAGGCGCGCAGGTCGTTCCAGTTGAAATCGGCCACGATCCGCTCCTGTGCAAAAATGCACAATGATTGCGCAAACCTTGGCATCGTCAGAATAGAAAAGCCATGCGATATCGCCGTGATCCGAACGTATCCGTTCCGAGGACACCGTCATGGCCTTCGACTCCGTCGCCTATACGCCCGCCATCCGGACCGCTATTCCGACGCCGACAGCCGCGCTGATCGATGCGTCCGACGCGCCCTGCCCGATGTGGGCGGCCGAGAACCCGGATCGCGCCCTGGCGTTGCTGTACGTGGCCCCGCGCGATTGCGCGGCCGTGGATGTCCTCGTCTCGCTGTAAGCGGAAAGCCTGCCCATGACCGCCTCACCGCCGCCGGTTCCCCAGATGCCCGATCCGACCGTCGTGGCCGAAGCGCTGACCACCCTGATGCAGAACGCCGCCGCGGCGGTGCGCACCACCATGGTCCAGGCGGCCACGCCCCAGGCGCTGCCCTATGACCCGACGACGCTGACCCGGGCGATGATCGAGTTCAACACCGCGGTGATGATCCGGCCGGCAGCCCTGTTCGAGGCCCAGGCGAAGAACTGGAACGACTGGACGGCCCTGTGGCGCACCATGGGCGAGCGGGCCATGGGCCAGGAGACCGAGCCGATCGCGGCCCCGGCCAAGGGCGATCGTCGCTTTTCTGATCCGGCCTGGAATGACGAGCCGGTCTATGACTACCTGAAACAGGCCTATCTGCTGGCCGCGCGCCAGCTGCACGAATTCGTCGCCGCCGCCCCGGTCGATGACGCGACCCGCGCCCAGGTCGATTTCGCCAGCCGCCAGATGATGAACGCCCTGGCACCGACCAACTTCCCCCACACCAATCCGCAGGTCGCCCGCCGGACGATCGAGAGCGGCGGCCTGAGCCTGATGACCGGCCTGTCGAACCTGCTGGAAGACGTCGGCAAGGGGCAGGGACTGGTCAGCCGCCGCGCGCCGAACGATTTCGAACTCGGCGTCAATGTCGCCGCCACCCCGGGCGCGGTCGTTTTCAGGAACGACCTGATGGAGCTGATCCAGTACGCGCCGACGACCGACAAGGTCTATCGCCGCCCGCTGCTGTTCGTGCCGCCGCTGGTCAACAAATACTACCTCTTCGACCTGACGCCCAAGGCCAGCTATCTGAAATGGCTGGTGGATCAGGGCCACACGGTCTTCGTCATCTCCTGGGCCAACCCCGATGAGAGCCACGCCGACACGGGCATGGACGCCTATGTGAAGGACGGCGTCATCGCGGCGCTGGACGCAGTCGAGGCCGCGACGGGCGAAGTGGACGCCGATCTGGTGTCCTACTGCCTGGGCGGCACGCTCTCGGCCATGACGCTGGCGTATCTCGCCCAGACCGGTCGCGCTGACCGCATTGCCTCGGCCACGCTGATCGCGACCCTGGTCGACTTCGGCGACATGGGCGAATGGTCGGTGTTCACGAGCGAAGACGATCTGAACGCCTTCGACCGCTATCTGGATGAGAAGGGCTATGTCGAGGCGCACGACCTGACCAAGCTGTTCTCGGCGGTGCGCGCCAACGACCTGATCTGGTCGTCGGTGGTGAACCACTATCTGCTCGGCGACGAGGTTCGCGCCTCCGACCTGCTGTGGTGGTTCGACGACGGCTCGCGCATCCCGGCACGGATGCTCAAGGAATACGGCCGCCAGATCCTTCGTGGAAACCAGCTCAAGGACGGCGGCGTCGCGATCGACGGCGTGACGCTGGACCTCAAGGCGATCGAGACGCCGGTGATGATCGTGGCGCTCAAGGACGACCACGTCTCGGCCTGGAAGAACACCTATGCCGGTCGCCATTTCTTCGGCGGACCGACGCGCTTCCTGCTGGGCGGCTCGGGCCACAATGCCGGGATGATCAATCCGCCGGCGGCCAACAAGCACGGCTACTGGACCAATGACGACGCCCCCGCCGACGCCGAGGCCTGGCTGGCCGGCGCCGGGCAGAAGCCCGGTTCGTGGTGGCCCGAGTGGCAGGGCTGGCTCGACGCGGCCGCGGCCGACGACAAGGTCAAGGCGCGCAAGGTCGGGTCAGGCAAGCTGAAGGCCGGCGCGGCCGCTCCGGGCGACTACGTCCGGGTCCGGCACTAGGCCTTCGCGGCATCCCCCCTGGCCGCTGCCCGCAGCAGCAGGGCGGCGGCGTAGAGGACCACGACCACGACCGCCCAGCGGAGCGGCTCGATCGGCATTTCCTTGACGACGAAGGCCGCGACCAGAACGGCCGGTATGCCGCCCAGCGCGATGCCGATGACGATCCGCAGGTCGATGCGCTCGGCGTTGATGTAGCGGAAGCCCGTGGTCGGCATCAGGAAAGCGCAGGCGCTGGCCATGATCGGGAAGGCCAGCCGCGGGTCGAGGCCCAGCAGGCTGAGCAGGATCAGGGCCGGGGCGTAGAGGCCGATCCCGAAAGACATCAGCATGCCCATGATGAAATGGCCGGCGATGGCGATCCACATCAGGCGGGGTTCCAGTGCGGTGGCGGTCCCGCCGATCGGCATCAGGTCGAGATTGCTCATGGCGTAGAGCGCCGCGGCGATCAGCAGGGCGACGCCGACGATCCCCTGCACCACCCGCACGGGCGCGCGAACCATAAGCGGTGCTCCGACCACAGCCCCCGCCACGGCCGCGAGGATGCAGGACACGAGCAGCATCGGATCGACGTGCACGCCGAGAAGCACGAGAAAGACCGCCGACTGAACCATGGTCGGCAGGGCGTGGCCGACGTTCAGGGTCGCGGGGATGAAGCTGTCGGGCGTCATCTTGCGGAACCGCAGCCAGGCGGTGGTCGGGGCGAAGGAGCCTATGCCCAGGGTGTCGAAGAAATTGGCGACGGCACCGAGGATGACGGACTCCGGTCCGGGCGGCCGTGTCCCGCGCTTCAGGGCCGTGCGGCCCAACACAACGACGAAGGCCGTGGCCAGCAAGGCCAGGGCCGTGAGCAGAATTGTAAGGACCAAGGTCTTCCCCCCCTTGTCGTTCGGTGCCCAACTGAGCACGATCGTATACGATACTCAATCCGGCGGCGCGCGGAGCAGGCCATAACGAGCAGTTCAACACCGGTTCCGGCGCCGATCGGCGTGGCCGAGCGCCAGGCGCGCCTGGCGGGCCTCCGGAGCCATATGGACGCGGCGGGCGTCGCGACGGTGCTGCTCGGTTCGACCTCAAGCCTGCGCTATTTCACCGGCATCGACTGGTATGCTTCGGAACGTCTCGTGGGCGCGCTCGTTCACGCCTCCGGCGGGCTGGACTACATCACGCCGCAGTTCGAGCTGGAGAAGATCGAGGGACTGGTCAGCCTGCCGGGCGAGATCCTGAGCTGGGAAGAGGATCAGAGCCCCTGGCGGCTCGTCGCCGACCGGATCGGCCCCGCGGGGCGGATGGCAGTTGATGAGCGGATGGCCCTGGCCATGTACCGCAGCCTGCGCGCCGAGATCGATGATGCCCGCCTCGCCGACGCCGCGCCGCTGATCCATCCGCTGCGCAGCCGCAAGTCTCCGGCCGAGATCGCCCTGATGTCCCACGCCAAGGCCATCACCATCGAGGTCCACCGCCGCGCCCATGATCAGCTTCGGGCTGGCCAGCGCGCCTCGGAGGTCGTCCGCTTCATCGACGATCAGCATCGGGCGCTGGGCGGTTCCGGCAACTCCTTCTGCATCGTCTCCTTCGGCGAGGACGCCTCCCTGCCGCACGGCGGCGAAGGGGACCGGGTGCTGGCCCAGGGGGATGTGGTGCTGATCGACACCGGAACCCGGATCGATGGCTACAGCTCGGATATCACCCGCACCTATGTGTTCGGCGAAGCGAGCCCTGATGTGCGGCGCGTCTGGGAGGCCGAGAAGCGGGCGCAGGCGGCGGCCTTCGAGGCGGCCCGGCCCGGCGTATCCTGCGAGGCGGTCGACGCAGCGGCCCGGCGGTCGCTTGAGGCCGACGGTTTCGGTCCGGGCTACAGCCTGCCGGGCCTGCCGCACCGCACCGGCCACGGCATCGGTCTCGACATCCATGAAGGCCCTTATCTGGTGAAGGGGGATGCGACACCGCTGGCGACCGGCATGTGCTTTTCCAACGAGCCGATGATCGTCGTGCCCGGGCGGTTCGGCGTGCGTCTGGAAGACCATTTCCACATGACCGACACCGGGCCGGCGTGGTTCACCCAGCCGCAGCACAGCCTCGATGAGCCGTTCGCAAACGCACCGGTCTGGTCAGCCGGCTAGGCCTCCGGCAGCTGGGCCCGCAGGTCGAACAGGGTCGCGCGGATGTGCGCGCGGGCTTCCCTCCGAACGGTTTCGGTCCGGCGGTCCAGCCAGGCACGGAGCAGGGTTTCATGCTCATGACTGGCCCGGTCCAGTCGGCGATGCTCGCCGAGATGGACCCGCACATAGCGCTCGGAAAGCGCCAGCAGCCGGTCCACCGTCTCGATGGTGACGCCCCGACCGGACGGCCGGACCAGTGCCAGGTGGAATTCGCGATTGCGCCGGCCGACGTCTGCGAGGCCGTTGCGCAGGGCAGCGTCCAGTGAGGCGAAGGCGGTCCGGGCGGCTTCCTGCGCGATGCCGTCCGCCTGCTGGGCCCCCAGCACACAGGCGTTCGGCTCGATGCGCAGGCGCAGGTCGAACACGTCCTCGGCGTCGGCGCGCGACAGGGGGCGGACGATGAAGCCGCGGTTGGGGTGGGAGACGACCAGCCCTTCGCTCTCCAGCCGGGCGAGGGCTTCGCGCAGGGGGATTTTGCTGACGCCCAGTTCCAGCGCGAGCGCGTCCTGACGGATCGGCGCGTCGGCAGGCAGGCGGCCGGAGAGGATGCGCTCGCGGGCCTCGGCGAAGAGCTGATCGGGCAGCAGACGCGGCGCGCGGGTCGTCATCCTCAGACCACCTGGAATCCGTGTGCGAAGACGTCCTCGTCGTCGATCCAGATCTCGTTCAGGCCCGTGGCGATGGCCGAGCCCTCGACCGAGGGAATGATGGCGGCCCGGCCGCCGACCTCGGTCTCGGCCTCGACGCGCCCGATGAAGCGGCTGCCGATATAGCTCTCGTGGACGAAGCTCTGGCCGACCGGCAGACGGCCGGTGGCGTGCAGATGGGCCAGTCGGGACGAGGTGCCGGTGCCGCAGGGGCTGCGGTCGATGGCCTTGTCGCCGTAGAAGACGGCATTGCGGCCGTCCGCGCCTTCCCCCTTCGGCCTGTCGGCCCAGAGCAGGTGGGAGACGCCCGTGATGGTCGGGTCGAGCGGATGCACCGGGGTAAAGGCCTCGCGCACCAGCGTCCGGATGACCGGCGAAAGCTGCAGGATGCGGGCGGCACCGAGGGCGTCGAGCCCGGCATAGGCACCCTGCGGTTCGATGATGGCGTAGAAGTTTCCGCCATAGGCGACGTCAATGGTCAGGGGGCCGAAGTCGGGGACGTCGATCTCGATGCCCTGCTGCGCCAGATACGACGGCACATTGCGGATGCGGACCGAGCGCACGCGGGGGCCGTCCTGCACATAGTCCAGTTCGATCACGCCCGCCGGGACCTCGGCGATGACCTTGCCCGGGGTGCGGGGTTTGATCAGCCCGTGCTCCAGCGCAAAGGTGATGATGCCGATCGTTCCGTGCCCGCACATCGGCAGGCAGCCGCTGGTCTCGATGAACAGGATGCCGACATCGGCCTCCGGCGTCGTCGGCGGGTAGAGGAAGCCGCCACTCATCATGTCGTGGCCGCGTGGCTCGAAGCAGAGACCGGTCCGGATCCAGTCGTAGCGGGTCATGAAGTCCTGACGCCGCGCGCTCATCGTGTCGCCGGCCAGTTCGGGCCCGCCCTCGATCACAAGGCGCACGGGATTGCCGGCGGTATGGCCGTCGATGCAGCGGAAGACGTGCCGCGTCATGGCTAGAGGACCGGGCGGGTGGCGGCGGCCTTTTCGACCATGGCGATCACCTCGGCCCGGCGGGCGCCAACCAGTGGATGCCGCGGCGGGCGGACCCGTTCATGGCCGCGTCCCATGACCTGTTCGGCGATCTTGATCGACTGCACCAGGTCATGGTCGGCATCGAGGTGCAGCAGGGGCATGAACCAGCGATAGATGGCGAGCGCCTTGGCCATGTCGCCGCGCTTGAAGGCGTCCCAGAGGGCCAGCGATTCCTTCGGGAAGGCGTTGGTCAGGCCCGACACCCAACCCTGCGCGCCCAGCATCAGCCCTTCCAGCGCGACGTCGTCGAGGCCGGCGAACAGGATGTAGCGGTCGCCGAACTCGTTCAGCAGGTCGGTGAAGCGGCGGGTGTCCGGCGCACTCTCCTTGAGGGCGACGATATTGGGCAGGTCCGACAGGACATGCAGGGCCTCGAAGCCGATGCTGACCCGATAGGCCGGCGGGTTGTTGTACAGCATGATCGGCAGGGCGGTGGACTCGGCCACCGTGCGGAAATGGGCGGCGAGCTCGGCCTGGGTCGGGACATAGACCATGGCCGGCAGGACCATCAGGCCGTCGGCACCGATGGCCTCGGCGTCACGGGCGAAGGCGGCGGCGCGACGGGTGTCCAGCTCGGCGACGCCCGCGATAACGGGCACGCGCCCGGCCACCGTCTTCACCGTCGCGGCCAGCATGGCGCGCTTCTCGTCGGCGTCGAGTGAGTTGTTCTCGCCGACAGTGCCCATGACGATCAGGCCGTGCACACCGTCGCGGATCAGCCCATCCTGGACCTTAGCGGTGGAGTCGAAATCGATCGAGAAATCCGCCGCAAACTGCGTCGTGGCGGCGGGGATCACGCCCTCCCAGGAAATCGACATCGGGTCCTCGCTTCTGTCAGCTTAAGTCATTATCGTATACGATCCTGAGTTCGAGGCAACGGGAGTCCGATGCAGCCCAAGTCCTATCTTGTCATCGGCGGCGGTCTGGTCGGGGCCGCCTCGGCGCTGCGGCTGCAGGCGGCGGGCTTTGCGGTGACCTTGATCGACCCGGGCGATCCGCGCCGCGCCGCCTCCTTCGGCAACATCGGCCATATCGCCGCCGAACAGGTGTCGCCGCTGGCGTCCTATGAGAGCCTGCGGACGTTTCCGGGACGGTTGTTCGGCCTCGGCGGGGCGCTGGATTTCCGCTGGCGGGACGCCGGACTGTGGGGGCCGTGGGCGATGCGGTTCATCGCGGCCTCGCACCCGACGCGGCATGCCGCGGGGCAGGTCGCCCTGGCGTCCATCCTGTCCCATGCCCTGCCGGCCTGGCGGCGGCTGGCGGCGTTTTCAGGCACGCCCGGCATTGTCGGCCGTGACGGCCACGCGGTGGTCTGGATGTCGGATCGCGCGGCGGAGAAGGGTCTCAAGGCTTGGGAATGCGCGGCGACGGGCAGCGCCGCCTTCCAGTCGATGGGACCTGATGACCTCGCGCCCTATGCAGAGGTGATGACCCGCGCGCCGGTCGCCGGCATCCGCTTTTCCGGCACCGCCCAGGTCAGCGAACCCCAGGCCGCGCGCGACGCCTTGATGGCCGCGTTCAAGGCGCACGGCGGCGAGGTGGTACATGCCAGCGTAGCGCGTCTGTCCAGCGGTGAGCGCGTGGTCGCCCATCTCGGAGGCGGCGGCCTCTGTGAAGCCGGTGGTGCGCTGGTTGCGGCGGGGGCGTGGGCCGGTCGGCTGATGCGGAGTCTGGGTGTCGACGCCCCGGTGATCGGCGAGCGCGGCTATTCGGTGCAGAGCGCTGACCACGGCTGGGGCGAAGGCCTGCCGCCGACCGTGTTCGAGGAGCATTCGATGGTGGTGTCGCGCTTCACCAGCGGCCTGCGCGCTTCCAGCTTCGTCGAATTCGGATCGCCCGATGCACCCGGCGACCCGCGCAAATGGCGGGTGCTGGAGCGGCGGCTGGGCGACCTCGGCATCCGCTTCTCGCCCGAGCCGGACCGCTGGGTCGGGCCGCGACCCACCCTGCCCGACTATCTGCCAGCCATCGGCCGGCTGGAGCGCGATCCGCGCATCCTCTACGCCTTTGGCCACCAGCACCTCGGCCTGACGATGTCGGCGATTACCTCGGAACTGACGGCGTCACTGGCGCAGGGCATGGAGCCCGCGATCGATCTCGAACCGTTCCGGATCGAACGGTTCAGCCGGCGCTGAGGGCGCGCGTCGGCGGGTTCTTCACGATCCCCGTTCGGCGCGATCCAGCATCCCCTCCAGGGCAGCAAGCTCATCCGCTTCCTTCGCCGGCTTGTCCCAGCGGATGCGGCTGATCCGCGGAAAGCGCATGGCCACGCCGGACTTGTGACGTTTCGATCGTTGCAGGCCCTCGAACGCCACCTCGAGCACCAGCCCGAACTCCCGGCTCGCCTTCACGGATCGCACCGGGCCGAAACGCTCGACCGTGTTGTCGCGCACGAATTTGTCGAGCTGCTTCAACTCCTCGTCGGTGAAGCCGAAATAGGCCTTGCCCACCGGGGTCAGGGCATGGCTGCCGTCCACATCCTCGGTCCAGACCCCGAAGGTGAAGTCGGAGTAGAAGCTGGACCGTTTGCCGTGACCCCGCTGGGCGTACATCAGGACGGCGTCGACCAGATGCGGATCCTTCTTCCACTTGAACCACGGCCCCTTGGGCCGGCCCGCCTCATAGACGCTGTCGAGCCGCTTCAACATCAGGCCCTCCGCCGCCTCCGGGTCGCCGGCGGGCGGTGTCGCGCGCAGGGTCGCCAGGGTGTCCCAGGACGTGAAGGGCTGGAGCGGCGACAGGTCGATCCGGTCAGAGCCGAGTGAGGCGATCAGCGTCTCAAGCCGCGCCCGCCGCTCGACAAAGCTCAGCTTGCGCAGATCGACGCCGTCGGCGGCCAGCAGGTCATAGGCGCGAATGCCGGCGGGGTGCGCCGCCATGAGCCTGGCATCCGCCGTCTTGCGGTTCAGCCGCTGCTGCAGGTCTCCGAACGACCCCACCCGTCCATCGCGCAGGACCATGAGCTCGCCGTCGATGACGCCTTCAAAGGTCAGGGCCTCGAGCACATCCGGGAAGGTCGGGGAGATGTCCTCACCGGTGCGGCTATAGAGGCGCCTGACCCCGCTCTCGCTGACGGCCTGCACCCGGATGCCGTCCCATTTCCATTCGGCGGCATAGGCCATCGGGTCCAGCTTCGGCATCTCCGCTTCATCGATCGGCTGGGCCAGCATGACGGGCCTGAAACGGCCGTGTGCATCGGCCGAGGGTCGCTCCGCCCGACCGTCCAGCCAGGCCAGAAGATCGGCGTAGGGCGGTGACTGGGCGTGCCAGACCTCCTGGATGTCCGGCACTTCGACGCCGCCGAAGTCCGCCGCCGCCTGCCAGGCCAGCCGCGCGGAGACACCGACGCGCAGGCCGCCGGTCACCAGTTTCAGCAGGGCCCAGCGGCCGTCGGCGTCGAGGGCATCCAGCCAGCCCTCCAGCAGCCCCTGCACCTCACCGCGTTTCGCCTGCGTCAGCCCATCGATCACCTCGGACAGGTCGGGCTCGCGGTTGGCACCGTGGCGGGCGGGCCAGATCAGGGCGACGGTCTCGGCGAGGTCCCCCACATAGTCGTAGGACAGGCGGAACAGCTCGGGATCGACCCGCGCCTCAACGGCCCGGCGGATCATGGCGGGCTTCGCGGCGGTGAATGACAGGGCCCCGGTGAGGGCGGCGAGGGCCCAGCCGCGATCCGGGTCCGGCGTGTCGGCCAGATGGTCGCGGATCAGGCGGAGTTTGGCATTTCGCGAGGCCGTCAGTGACAGACGATCGAGCAGGGCGGCGAAGGCGCGCATCAGTCGTCGTCCTCGTCCTCATAGCCAACCAGATGCAGGGCGCGCGCCGTCAGGCCGTTCAACTCCGCCCAGCGGCGCAGGGCGTCGTCGCGGCCATGGGTGATCCAGACCTCCTGCGGCGACAGTTCGCTCAGGGTGTCGGTCAGTTCGTCCCAGTCTGCGTGGTCCGACAGGACGAGGGGCAGCTCGACGCCGCGCTGCCGGGCGCGCGCACGCACGCTCATCCATCCGGAGGCGAAGGCCGTGACCGGATCGGGGAAGCGCCGGCTCCAGCGATCGGCCAGGGCGGAAGGCGGGGCGATGATGATCCGCCCGGCGAAATCCGCCTTCGATCCGGTCGCCGGTGCCAGTGGCCCGAGATCCACGCCGAAATGTTCGTAGAGCCGGTTCAGCCGCTCCAGTGCGCCGTGCACATAGATCGTCTCGTCGTATCCGGCCTCACGCAACAACCGGATCACCCGCTGCGCCTTGCCCAGGGCATAGGCCCCGACCAGATGGGCGCGCTCGGGAAACTGCTGAACCGAGCGCAGCAGCCGCGCGATCTCCTGCGTATCCGGCGGATGGCGGAACACGGGCAGGCCGAAGGTCGCTTCGGTAATGAAGACATCGCTCGGCACGGGTTCGAACAGCGCGCAGGTCGGGTCGCGGCGGCGCTTGTAGTCGCCCGAGGCGGTGATGGTCAGGCCGCCCTGGCGGACCGTTGCCTGCGCCGAACCCAGCACATGGCCGGCCGGGGCCAGAGACAGTTCGACGTCCCCGACCTTGATCCGTTCGCCATAGGCCAGCGGCTGGGTATGGGCGGCGAACGCCTGGCCGTAACGTTCGCCCATGATCGCCAGGGTTTCCGGCGTCGCCAGCACCGAGCCATGTCCTGCCCGCGCGTGGTCGGCGTGGCCGTGGGTGATGACCGCCCGATCAACCGGTCGCGGCGGATCGATGAAAAAGCCGCCGCCGGGGCACCACAGGCCGTCCGGCGTCGGGTGCAGAACCGCACTGAAGCGGCGCGAAAGGTGAGGGTCTGCGGGCAGGGGCATGGGGTTCCGGTACCAACTTGCAGAACCTTGAACGCCGCGACAATGCGACGTTTCCGTCGGGCCTGAACGGTAACCGGAAATGTCAGGCCACGGGGGCCCGGGGTCGATCAGGCAGCGACGGGCATCCGCGCCACATTGCAACGGGTCCAGAGCCTGTCCATCGCCGCCACCAGGTCGTCCATCATGGCGTCGGTGTGGTTGGGCGACGGAGTGAAGCGCAGCCGCTCGGTGCCCTTGGGCACGGTCGGATAGTTGATCGGCTGGACATAGACGCCGTGCTCTTCCAGCAGCATGTCCGAGATCATCTTGGCGTGGACCGGATTGCCGACGAACACCGGCACGATGTGGCTGACCGAATCCATCACCGGGATGCCCGCGGCCCGGAAGCGGGCCTTGAGGGTGGCGGCGCGCTCCTGGTGGGCGTCGCGCAGCTCCGGATGAGCCTTGAGCCAGCGCACCGAGGCCAGGGCCCCGGCGGTCAGGGCCGGCGGCAGGCTGGTGGTGAAGATGAAGCCCGCGGCCCAGCTGCGCACCGCATCGATGATCACCGCGTCGGCGGCGATATAGCCGCCCATGACGCCGATGGCCTTGCCGAGGGTGCATTCGACGATGTCGATCCCGTCCAGCACTCCGTCGCGCTCGGCCACGCCCGCGCCGGTCGCGCCGTACAGGCCG